>ENA-ORTH01000367-ORTH01000367.1-human-gut-metagenome-genome-assembly--contig:-NODE-367-length-57715-cov-7.915817_pt1 | contig 57715 bp, 47 predicted proteins | sample MGYA00241914_ERZ509192 | MGnify/ENA primary metagenome ERZ509192 (study PRJEB26280, sample SAMEA2338826) | human gut metagenome | biome: human gut; feature: human-associated habitat; material: faeces...
GGAGAGCAGCGTCGGGAGGGAGCCCGGAGCGCCGGTGCCCCCGCCGATGACCACCGCCTTCAGTGCGCGGGCGTCCTCATCCAAAGGCCGCAGGTTCGGAAGCGCGCTGCGCAGGGCCGAGAACGCCGCCGTGGCCGCCGGATCAACGCGGAAGGCCTCGGTGCTCTTCTTTATGCCGGCCACCTTCTACGCTTCCTTTCCGCCGCCGGCACGGGCGTCCAGCACGTTGTCGCTCTCGCGCTGCACGTCGTGACCGCGCTCGGCCAGACGCAGATCGCGATGGGCAACGCTCACCCGATAGCCCTTCGACTTCAGGTAATCGCCCGTGGCCTCGGCAAGCGCCACCGACCGGTGCTGGCCGCCGGTGCAGCCCACGCCGATGGCCAGCTGCTGCTTGCCCTCGGCGACGTACCCCGGCATGACGACGTCCAAAAGGTCGTGCCACTTCTGCTCGAACTCGATGGTCTCCTCGCGCATGCGCACGAAGTCGCGCACCGGGGCGTCCAGCCCCGTCAGCGGCCGCAGTTCCGGATCGTAATAGGGGTTCGGCAGGAAGCGCACGTCCATGACGAGATCCGCATCGTAGGGGGCGCCGTGCTTGAAGCCGAAGGAGTACACGGTGACCGCAAGCCCCTTGCGCTCGCTGCCCGTGGCGAAGAGCCCCCGGATGGTGCTGCGCAGCTTCTGGGGCAGCATATCGGTGGTGTCGATGACGTAGTCGGCGCGGTCGCGAAGGCCCATGAGCATGAGCCGCTCGCGCTGGATGCCCTGCCAGATGGTGGTGCCGTCGGTGCACAGCGGATGCCGGCGGCGGCTCGACTTGTAACGGGCGATGAGCTTGTCGTCGGCGGCATCGAGGAACAGCGTCTTGTAGGAGACGCCGGCCTCTCGCATGGAGGAAAGCTCGGCCTCCAGATCGCCGAAGAAGTCGCCGTTGCGCGAGTCGCAGACCACGGCCAGACGACGCCGGCCGCCCTCGTGCTCGGTACTCTCGTTCACGCGCACGAGCTCGGCGAGCAGGCTCGAAGGCAAGTTGTCCACGCAGTAGTAGCCCAAATCCTCGAAGACGTGCATGGCTTCCGTGCGCCCGGCGCCGGACATGCCCGTCACGATGACGAAGTCGGGCATCTGAGCCTCTTCCATTACCTCCTCGGCCACAAAGGCCTCCTTTCCTGAAAGGATCGCTCTTCTTCACAGAGGCTTTCCGTTTGTCTGAACGAGCTCTCCGTAGGGGGCGATCTTGGTCGCCCCTCATAAGCATGGCTATCCCGCTCGGAAGGGCAGACCAAGGTCTGCCCCTACGGGATGGTGTTCGCCAGGACGCTATCGGCCAGCTGTTCTTCCTTCTCTTCTTTCCGCTCATTATACTGCGCGAGAACGCGCACCAGCTCCTCGGCCACCTCTTCGGGGATGACCTTGGCGGCCTTGATGTCCTCGAGGCTCGCGGCCTTCAGGTTCTTGAACGACTTGAAGTGCTTCATCAGCGCCTTCTTTCGCACGGGCCCCAGACCCGCCACGTCGTCCAGAATACTCGCCGTCATACCCTTGCCGCGCAGCTCGCGGTGGAAGGCGATGGCGAAGCGGTGGGCCTCGTCGCGCACCTGCTTCACCAGGTACAGCGACGCCGAGCCTGAGGGCAGCACCACCGGTCCCGTGTCCTGCCAAGGCACGAACAGCTCCTCGTCGCGCTTGGCCAGACCGCAAATGGCGATGTCGTCGATCCCCATCTCCTCGAACATGGCGAGCGCCGCCGTCAGCTGCGGCTTTCCGCCGTCCAGGATGATGAGGTCCGGCTTGCTGCCGAAGCGCTCGTCGCTCAAACGTTCCGGCGCGTAGCGGCGCCGCATCACCTCCTGCATGGAGAGGAAGTCGTTGGCCTCGTCGAGCGGCGTCTTGATCTTGAAGCGGCGGTACTGGTTCTTGTCGGGCTTGCCGTTCGTGAACACCACCATCGAGGCCACCGTGTAGGAGCCGTGGATGGTGGAGATGTCGAAGCACTCGATGCGCATGGGCGGCTCGTCGAGGGCGAGCGCGCTCTCCAGCTGCAGAAGCGCGTTGTTGATGCGCTTGTCGTCGTAGTTCGTGCGCACCTTGTAGCGCATGAGCGTGTGCTTCGCGTTCGTCTCGGCCATGCCAACGAGCTCGGCCTTCTCGCCCTTCTGCGGAGCGCAGATGCGCACCTTGGCGCCATGGGGGCTGGCCAGCTTCTCCGTGAGCCATGCCTCCATGGCGTCATTATCCTCGGGCTCATCGCGCAGGATGACCTCATGCGGGATGGAGGTGGTGGCGTCGTAGTAGCGCAGGAGGAACATGTGCAGCAGGTCCTGGTCGGGCACGTCCTTGCCGCGGTTCAGCACGAACTCGTTGGAGTTGATGATGCGTCCCTCGCGCACCATGAACACGTGCACGCCCGCCACCGTCTCCTCGCGGAACAGGCCCACGACGTCGGCGTCGAGGTTGCGCGTGGACACCGCGTGCTGCCTGTCGGTGAGGCTGTTGATCGTGTCGATGCGGGCCTTGATGCGCGCCGCGCGCTCGAAGTCGAGCTCGGCGGCGGCGGTCTGCATCTCCTCGGTCAGCTCGTCGACGAACTCGCGGTGCTGACCCGACAGGAAGCGCTCGATGCGCTTGACGTTGACCCGATACTCCTCGGGCGTGATGCCGCCGCAGCACGCGCCGGGGCCGAGGCCCACGTGCGCGTCGAAGCACGGGCGCGCGTCGCGGTCGAGCAGGGCGAGCGGGTCTTTGTCGAGGCGGCGCTTGAGTCCGCGCCAATCGGCGCACGACGTGGCGCACAGCGGCACGACGCGGCGGGCGATGTCCACCATGTCGCGGGCGGCGCGGCTGTCGGTGTAGGGGCCGAAGTACTTGGTGTCGGGGCGGTGCTTCTCGCGCGTGTACTTGATGGCGGGAAAGACGTCGCCCTTCGTGAGCGCGATGAAGGGGTAGGACTTGTCGTCCTTGAAGTCGGCGTTGAAGAACGGGGCATGCTGGTTGATGAGGTTCTTCTCCAGCACGAGCGACTCGTGCTCGTTCTCCACCACGAGGTAGTCGAAGCTGTCGATCTGGTCGACCAGAAGCGGGATCTTCGCGCGCTCGTCCTGGTAGTTCACGTACTGGCGCATGCGAGCGCGCAGCTGCTTCGCCTTGCCCACGTAGATGACCTGGCCGGACTTGTCCTTCCACAGGTACACGCCCGGCAGCGTGGGCACGGCGTTCAGCTCCTGCTTGATGCGCTCGAGCTTGGCGGCGAGCGCATCGTCGGCGGAGCCATCCCCGCGCTCGCGCACGGCGCGGTTGAGCGCGGGCCGGCGGCGGCCCTCGCGCTCGAGGCGCTCGGCGGCCTCGGCATCGGCTGGTTCGTCGGCGTCCCAGCGCTCGAAGCCGCCCGCATCGGAGGCTTCGATGCTGCCGTCGGGAACGCTCGCTACGACATCCGAGAAGAGGCGCTCCACGCCGCCTCCGCCATCGCTCACGAAGCCGCCGCCTCCCAGGATGCCGCCGCCGTGTCCCTCTTCTATCGACTCGCCTTCACAGGCGCTCTCATGCAGATCGTCCATAGCCGCCAGTATAGCAAACCCTCGACGCGTCGCCTTGTGGCTCCTCATTCGGCAAACAAATGTTTCACGTGAAACACGCGATCGGGGATCATTGCCTCCTTTTCTCGGCCCGCGGGCTTCGCCGCAATCGCGGCCTTTCGCCGGACAAGCCGCTTCCTTGCTACACGCACAGCAGCGAGGAGTCCGCCGCACGCACGCCTCGGCAGAAAGAAGCGCTTCGACGCCATCCGCTTTGTATAGGATCGCGAAATATACGAAACGTATATTCCCCGCTTGAGCCGCTTTTCCTATGGTTGCACTGCGGCGAGGGGGTTCGCGCTCCAACGCAGCGGAAAGTCGAGAAACGAAAGGGATCACTATGAAGAAAACCGTTCAACCACTAGAAACGCCGGGCGGCTCAGGCGTGCCGGGCGGCTCAGGCGTCTCAAGGAGGGCGTTTATCCGCAATGCGACCGTGGCAGCGGGTGCGATCGGAGCGATGGGAACGCTCGGCCTGGCCGGATGCGCTCCGCAGAAAAGCTCCGAGGCGGACGGCGCCGACTCCGATGGACCGGGAACATTCGCCGGCGATACCCGTATGACCGCAAGCGCCGATGGGCTTGTTCCCGACACCACCGCCGATATCACCTACCTGCCGCGACGAGGCGAGTACCCGACACCCGCCGTCGAGGCTCCACCCACCACCGAATACACCTGCGACGTACTCGTGGTAGGCGGAGGCCTCACCGGCCTGAATGCCGCCTACGCCGCGGCTTCAGCGGGCAAGAGTGTCATCCTCGCCGAAAAAGGCACTCCCGGCTATTGCGGGCTTTCCGCATGGCCCAGCTGCACGGCCTATTACGATCCCGAGCTGGACGCCGATATGGATACCTGGGATCACTACATGCGCAACAGCTGCGATTGCTTTGCGAATCTGAATTGGGAGGATGCGTGGTGCGCGGAGTCGAAGGAGGCGTTCGAACGCCTGCAGCAATGGGGTTGGATCCAATCCTACGACCGCGCCGCCGACACCGAATTCTGGGTTGACGGTAACATCTACCACGACGACCTCAAGGGCTACAACGCCACCTGGGTCCAAAAAAGTGTACGACAAGTTCGCCAATCAGATTGCCGTGACCGGACAACAGTATCCAACCGGCGTCCAGGTCGTGTGCGTCGCAGTCAACAACAACCAGCCGCCGCACGACTATGACCTGACCGTCACCACCAACCACAGGCAGAGGACCGACCTGAAGGTCGGATCCACGGATCCGATTGGCGACACACAGCTCGACAACCTCGCCACGCCCATGTAACTCGCACGTCCGTCATCCATGACGTCTCATCCCTTCTGCTATGTCCGTTACTCGCAGCCAACGCCGTACCTTAAGCATCACGGCATCTACAGCTACAACACTTAAATAAGCGAGTATCCACGATTGAACCGCGAAACAATGTCTTCCCATCCAACCGGCTACCGGAACCGGTAAAAGCCGAAAGAACGAAATCTTTACGCCCTATGCACGCCAAGCGCCATAACAATGTTTGCGATGAACTTATCGTACGACAGTACCGTCGATGGCTCATAGGCCACCCCGTCCTCGGGATTCGCGAACACAAGCCAGACGGCCTGGTACAAGCTCTTTCGACGGAGTCGGTCACAGAGCAGCAAAAAACGATCAAGGTACGACGCCCCCTCGAAATCAGGGTCAATCGGAAAATGCGCTGACCGCACCCCACGTCCGACAATCCGACTGTCCGGACAATCGTGAACTATCATCACATAGCCCATGACCGGCGGAATACTGCTGGAACCGAGCAGATTCTCATCGAACGCCGTATGCGCGTCAAATGCCGAGCCAATTGATTCCTCCGCGCGGTTGTTGGCGTTGTTCCCGAAGGAACTGTTGATGCTCTTCAATTCGATAGCGCTCACGAGTTCGCCGTTGTCGAGCGCCAGCAAGTCCCAGTTCTTGGTGGGACGGAACCAGCCCGGTAATGTGCACATGCGTCCTTGGTCATAGACCTCATCAGGATGGAATCCCGCATTAATGAGATCGTCACGAATGATAGCTGCAATCGGATCCAGGTGCTTTCCAGACGTGATTCCCTGCCGTGCTCCCTGATCGGGATGCCCTGCTGCAGCCTGTGCCTCGCGGGCGCGTTCGATTGAGTCGTACATGCCGAGAATCGCGTCCTCGATGTCAGATCTCATTCCATGGCCTCCTTATAAGCCGCTTCGGCGAATTTCGTCGCCAAAGCCCTGTCCTTCTCGTTAAAAGCGCGTGAAAGTCCCAATTTGTTCGTGTCACTTATTTGGATATATTCCGGTATATGCACCAAGCGCAGGTACTGTGCCTGAAAGCGCAACGTTCCTCCACGCATCTTGACACCAAGCGCATCGATGAAACGACGTGTCGTATCGGCCATAAGCAGGCCGCCGAGAACCTCCAAATCCCACTCATCGGAAGTGATCCAGTAGCAGTTGTGATGCGGATACTTTCCATGCGACAGAATCGGATCGGGCCGAGCCGCCATATCCGGTATAAGCAGAAGGTTCCGGTCAAGCAGTCCGGGTGTGAGCTTGTCGATAGTGCGGTACCAGGCAGTTTTATTCTTTTTCGCGACGTACCGTCTCGACAGCCGTTCCTTGTTTGTTTCCAAATAGGTTTTGAGTCGTGGATATTTGTCGAGGTTGACCAAAGTTCCGTCGTCATTCCACGGGTTTACAAGCCAGCGTTGCCTATCGTCGTTCCCACGACGATGATCACGCATGTAGAAAATCGGCACCATACGATCAGACTCCACCAAATCATCGTCTTCAGTAAGGAACACATCATCACAACCCGTGGCGATACCGATACCGAGTTTCACGCCGGCCTCTTCGAGTTTCGGCAACCTTTCACACGCCTGCGAGACGAATCTCACTAGGCCATGATTACCGAGCGGATACATCCTAGCACCGGTCGGCTTATCAATCTCGAATGCTTCAAATCGCTCACCAACCAGCTCCGGCTCGTCGTCCATCAGCCAGTCGAGGACGGCGGTGGCGTCGGCCTCGTTGAATTCCGGGGCGCAGTTCACGAATTTCAAATGATCGGCCGACACACCCTTGCGAATTGTCGTGATCGCCGGATAGGCATCGACCTCATCATCGAAGGCATCAACGCCGTGCATGCGTACGAGAGACACGAGATCGCAATCCGTGCCCATACGGGATCTCAACAACGTGCCGTACTTGTTCTGCAGCCATCGGTCGGCGCAGATGAAGCATAGCGTGCCGCCGACCTTCAATGCATCGAGACCTCGGTCGAAGAAACTCACGTACAGGTCGCATCCCGTTGTTACCGAAGAGAGTTGTTTGACGTAAAACGACCTCTTCGTCCGGTCAATTTCAACAGCCCGGACGTATGGTGGATTCCCGACAATAAAATCAGCGGCAGGAACGTCATCAAGAATGAAATCGCCGTGTACGATCCACTGCTCGCAAAGCTCCCGAGCCTGGATCGCGGGGCATCCTCTTGTCATCAATGCCTCGACGGTGGCCTTCCTTGCTGTCTCGATCGACGCGGAGTCTATGTCGTAGGCGCGGATCGCGTTCCCCAACGACGTCCAACCTTTGCCAACGGCAATTGCATCATCGGCCAGACGTCCGGCAATCACGGTCAGGAAAGCTCCGCACCCGCAGGACGGTTCGATGATCACCTTATCCGAAATGCCGGTGCCCGGCACATAGCCGGCCACATCGAGAATCAGGTCGACAACCCATTTTTTCGTATAGACAACACCGTGGTGCGTAGATGCCATAATCCTCCTGAAATCAGATACTCCTCAGTATCACCTATTAGAAATCGACAACGAGTATCGGCACGACCCGTGAAACGCTGTTCTCAGCCGACCAAACACCGGAAATCCCCAGCATCACTTCCATGGGCGGGAGGTTATCCCTTAGCATGGCTGCGCGGGCGGAACAGAAAAGTTCTCCGCGCGGCGTCGCATCTCGAATTCAGATATAGTTTCAGTTCCGAACATCACGCCACTCTCTTTCTCCCTGATTCTCATTTCGTGGCCCAGGGCCTTCAGTCTAATGACCCATATGGTGCCTAGGACCTTTGTAATCAATCCCGGCGCTCTTGCCATCCCCGTCTTGCCGGGCAAGGTTCTTCCGCAGCGTGTCGCCGAATCTGTCCAGCAGATCCGCTCTGTTGCGGATCGGACCGGACGCGCGAAGGGCCTTGCTCTCCCTGATCCCGCGAATCGTTCCGATGCGCTTCGCGAGCTGGTCCCGGATGGCGTCGAGGCGTTCGGGAGCGAACATGCGCATGCGTGACAGTTCGTGCGCCGCCTCGTCGGGCCAGTCCGACAGGGCGTCCAGGTCGAACCGGCTCCAGTCCTCCACCAGTCTGAGCTGCCGCAAAGCCGAGGGCTTGCCGGTCGCGGTGTAGAACGGCTTGGCGAACCAGTCCCGGCCATCCACGTCGAGCTCGCCGCTCCACAGGCTCGCTCCCGTGTCGTAGATCGGGGCCGGACGGACCTCGAGCGTCTCGATGTCGCGGATCAGACCGAAATTGTTGTAGTGCCGGTCGGTGTTGCGCATGAGGTAGTCGACCACAAGCCAATCGTCCGTGGCGTCACGAACCGCCCGTTCGCCGACTCCGAAGCCGACTGCGGCGCGGATCCACTGGTCATGCGAGTTGAGTCCATTGGTGGTTTTGACGGATTGGAGCACCTGCCAGGCGGAGACCAGCTCCTCATGGCTGGTGAGCATGTCCTCGCACGTGCAGACCAAGCGGTTGCCGCTGCGCGCCAGCGAATACGGGACGGCGGGAACGCCCAGCCGCACGCAGAGCTTCGAGGCGATGACCTCGTTCATCGGCTCCTGGCCGGTACGGCCCGACTTGACGAGCAGCCTCCTGCCGGTGGCCCTGTCGATCGTCCAGCGTTTGGGAAGATCGCCGCCAGTGGACACGTCGGGAGCGTTGAGGCTGATGTCATGGGATGACGAGTACGAGGTGAGCAGGATCTCGCCCAGCGCCTCGTCGAACGGATTGTCGAAGAAATTGATGTCCTTCCATTCGACCGGATCGTCCTCGCGTCTGACCCAGTACTGGTCCGACAGGCTCAAACCGTAGGTCCGATCGAGCAGCTCCCCGGTCGATGACGCACCAAGCGATTCGAGCACACGGCGAATTCCGTCACGGGTGGAGGGAATGGCGCGGGACCTCCACCATTCGTCGATCCTCTTGGCGTACAGCGCGCTCTTGCCGTGCGTGGTGAACTCCAGGGGCAGGCGATTGGGGTCAAGGACCTCGCCAGAGGAGCACGCGCGGCCGGACGCGGGATCGTATTCGAATGCGAGGACCGGATGGCCCCCGCACATGATCAGCTTGCGTGGCATGCTCCCCCTTCCTTTCTGACTCGGCGTTTCAGAAAATAAATTCTACAGGCGCGAATCGAACGTGGGTGCGGCGGCCCGTTTCATGGCGCGGCGCTCGGCCCTGGTTGGCCGCTCGAGAATCCACTCGGCGAGCATACGGATGAGGATGGATGCGACGATCACGCCGATGGATCCCCAGAAGCACGGGACGAAGTCCGATTTAGAGTGGTCGGTCCAGAACCAGGCGATCAAAGCGAGCATCAGTGCCAGGCCGGCGGCCAGGGCGGCGAGCTTGTGGAACACGAGGGCGAGCGTGCGGATGGGATGCGTGACCAGCCCCACCGCCAGCGCGACGACGACGAGCAGTGCGACGATGCCCGCACCGATGACGGCGACGCCCAAGTATATCGCGAGCATATAGAGTCCGAACATGATCGGTCCTTCCTTCTCTCTTTTCTAGTCCGTTTCTTCGGGCAGGTAGGTGTAGTCGACGGCGACGCCCTCCGCCTCGAGCAGCACGGCGGCCTCACGCACGGCGGCGGCGCGCCGTTTCGCGGACGCCTCGGCCTTGATCCAGTCGGGCAGGTCGTCGGGCAGGTTGGAGACGCGCGAGAACGAGAGCGTGGCCCGCTCCTCTCCCCTGTGGCGTTCCACGATGGCCGCGACGGCACGCCTGTGTTCGGCGAGATAGTGCTCGAGCATGTCCTTCATCCTATCCGAGGGTTGGATCCGGTATTTCTCCGACTCGTATTTCTTGACCATGTCCACGGTGAGGTTCGCGAGCACGGCCACGTCGTGCTGGGTCATGCCGATGCGTTCGCGCGTCGCGCGTATCCACGCCTTGGACTCGCTCCAATCCCCTTCCGCCATGATCCCTCCTGGATATTATAAAGCCGGGTTCGCCCGCGCGAACCTCGATTATACTTTTAGTATAATCGAGGTTTTCGGCAGGGCGGACCCGGCGTTTCCCGGTTTCGTCACTCGGTCGGGGTCGGCGGGTTGTCGCCGGCGTTGGCCTTACGCTGCTGGTCGAGCATTTGCTGCTGGATCAGGACGCTGTTGGTCTGGGCCGCGTACTGTTTCTGGACCATGTCCATGCTCTCCTGGTGGCGTTGCCCTTCGACGTCGGCGAAGACGAGCTGCTGGATCGCCTGCGCGAGCTGCATGAGCTTGGCCTTCTTCAGGATGGACACCTTGACGGTGTTGCGGCCGCCGGCCTGGTTGACGAAGTCAAGCTGCGCGTTCATCGTGTTCGCCAGGTTCGCGGCGGCGAGCACGAGGAACAGGATCCCCACAAGCGCGCTGTCCTTCATGCAGGCGAGACCCGCGATGAGGAAGATGTTGGTGTCCACGGACGCGATGTTGCGCAACGGGATCGTCTGTGTGGACGAGCCGAGCGGGATTACGCCCAGGAGGGTGTTCGGGCTCTTGCACTGCACTCGCATGCTGCTCGCGGCGATGCTGGTCTTGAACCAGAACAGGATCACCGACGGACTGAACCGGTCGCCGGTGATGTTGGTCTCTTTAGTCTCCTTTCTCTAGTGTTTATTGCCGAAGTCGAAGATGACGCCGCGATCCTTGTCGACGACGAGCGAGGCGTCGAATTTGCTGCCCTTCTTCGAGGTGAACCCCTTCAGGCTGACCTTCCGGCCGGCGAGCAGCCGGCGTATGGCGGAGTCGGTGACGGTTTTGCCGGCTACGGTCGTCCAGGCGCGCCAGCCGCATCCCTCCGTGGTCCTCCATGTGCCGTCGGATTGTTTCTCGCGCCGGTTGGTGGAGCATTGGAACACCTTGCCCGTTTTGATGACGGGCTTGCCGCAGCGTGGGCATGGGCCGAACGACTCCGTGTTCCGCGTCTTCGTCTGCACATGGTCCTGTCGGACGGCGGTCTGCGCGTCGGCCGGGATGCGCACGGCGAGGTCGCGGAACTCCGTTTCGACCTGCGCGGGGTCAGCGTGGTTGTGCTCGACCTCCGAGAGGCGTCGTTCCATGCCGGCGGTCAATGCCACGTCCTTGAGCTTCGTGGCGACCACGTCGATCAGGGATCGCCCCTGTTCGGTGGAGCGAAGCTGCTTGCCCTTGCGGTCCACGTATCCGGAGTGGACGAGCTGTTCGATGATGTTCGCCCTGGTGGCGGGCGTGCCGATGCCTCCCGAGTGGGATTCGTCGTCATCCAGGGCGGCCTTGAGTTCCTTGTCCTCCACCCAGCGGCTGGCGTGCTCCATCGCGGCGAGCAGCGTCGCCTCGGTGAACGGCTTCGGCGGCTTCGTCTTTCCCTCGGACAGTGTCGCACCGCCCTGCGGGACCGGCGCGATGAAGACCCCGTCGGTGAGGTTGACAGGGATGATGTTGCCCGCGGTCTCGTCGGTGTCATCCTGGTCTTCCTGCGGGGCGGCATACTCGATGGCGTGCCATCCGGGCGAGACGGGCTGGTCGGAACGGCTGGTGAAGCGACATTCGCCTTCGGGCAGAAGGCGGCCTTCGTCCGGATGCTTTTCGCACCAATGCGGGTCGATGTTCGCGACGACGTTCGTCACGTCGTGCACGTAGTCGTCGCCCACGGCCTCCCACATGCGGCGTGCCACGCGCGTCAGCACGAGGCGTTCGTCATCGCCGAGTTCGTCGAGCGCCGCCCTGTCGGCCTGCATGGTGGGAAGGATGGCGGTGTGTCCGGCGACCTTCGCGTCGTTCACGGTCAGTTCGAGTCGCGGCCGTTCCGGTTTCGCGGACGGTTCGATGAAGCCGGTGACGAGCCGGTCGCCTTCGGCGAGGGCGCGCAGCGTGTCCAGGTCGTCGTGGGTGATGTACCGCGAGTCGGTGCGGGGATACGTGGTCAGACGCTTCTCGTAGAGCGACTGGAGCGCCGTGAGGGTGCGGGCGGCGGTCAGGCCGTGCAGTCTGCTCATGTCCTTCTGCAATCCGGTCAGGTCGTACAGGCGCGGTGGGGCGTCGTGCTGCTGCTTGCGTTCGGCCTTGAGGATCTGGAAGGTGAAATCGTCCGAGTTGACGATCCGCAGCAGCGTCTCGGCGTCCTCCCCCTTGTCCAAACGTTCGCCGGTCAGCTTCCATCCGCCCATCGGGGCGACGACCTTCCAGTACGGTCGGGCCACGTGGCCGGCGATTTGCCGGTCGCGGTCCACGATCATGGCGAGCGTGGGCGTCTGCACGCGGCCGACGGTGAATCTCGCGTTGTAGACGAGCGAATAGGCGCGCGACGCGTTCATCCCGATCAGCCAGTCGGCCTTCGCGCGGATCATCGCCGAATCGGCGAGTCCCTGGTATTCCATCTCGTCCTTCATGGACGCGAGGGCGCCGCGGATGGCGTCCTCCTCCAGGCTCGCGACCCACAGGCGTCGCATCGGCTTGGAGACGCCGGCGTGCGCCACGATCCTGCGGAAGATGGCCTCGCCCTCGCGGTCGGGGTCGCACGCGTCGACAAGCATGTCGATATCGCCGCGGCGCATCAGTCCAGCGACGACCTTGTACTGGCGGTCCGCGCCCTTGTCCCGGCTGACCTTCCATTGCCAGCCGGGTGTCGGGTCGATGGGCAGCGTGTCGAGGCTCCACTTTCCCCAATCGTGATTCTTGTATTCGTCGGGCGCGGCCAGGTCGACGAGGTGGCCCTGCGCCCAGGTGACCAGGTCGCCGCCGACCTGGATGTAGCCGTCGTGTTTTTCCGCGTGCCCGCCGACCGCCTGGGCGATCGCCTGGCCGACCGAATGCTTCTCGGCGATGATCAGTCGCATCTCGCATCACGTCCGATCATCAGTAGTTGCCGGACGCCCATGCGGGCCGTCCGTCGTCCGAGGTGTCGGGTTCGGCTGCGGCCTCCTGCGGGGCGGTCTCGTCGTCCGCCGCCTGGACGTCGGATCCGGTCGTCTCCGGATCCGATTCGGCGACGGTTTCCCGTTCGGGTTCGGCGGGCGGGGTTTTCCTTCCGGCCGGCGCGGCGACGAGCTCGCCCTTAGCATCGAACGCGACGTTCTTCTCCGTTCCGGTCATCGCCAGCTTGTCCGCGATCATCGTCCGGCTCATGCCGGGGAACGCCTCCTCGAATTGCCTCGCCGCGTCGCGCAGCACCTGCGCGCTTTTGCGGAAATTGTCGAGACGGCTGTCGAACTTCTTCGCCGCCGCCTCCTTTCGCTTGAACGACTCGCGTTCGTCGCGCAGGAAGTCGTCCACGTAATCGGATGCCATGGTCGTGTTCCTTTCCGTTATCGAGATCCGGCCCATGCCGGCTATGAACCATGCTCCCGCCATGTGGACGGCTCCGGTTTGGACAATCGGCTCCGCCAGGATCACGCGGACGTGATCCTGGCGAAGCCGAGGAAACGGAGCGGCGGCATGGATGCCGCGCTCTGCCACTGCCAACCCTTCCTGTATTTCCAGGCGTCGCCTGGAAGGGAATGGTTGGCCGGCCATGGTTCATCATCGCGACACCGCGCCCGTGTCTTCGGGCCTGCGTGTTCCATGCTTCGTCTCGGGAAGGGCTTCGCCCGATTCTCCCTCGACGGGCACGGCCCACGCGTCCTCCGCCGCGCGGCGGCGCCGCAAGGCTGCCCCATGTCCGGCGAAAGGAAACGCCGGCGGAACCAAGGAGGAACCATGGAAAAGAAATCAACCGACCTTCAGCACGTCGTGTTCGAGACCGAGGAGGCGGGGCGCGTCGAGGCGATGTGGAGCAGTCTGCGCCTCAACGGCCAAGATGTTCCGGACGGGTGGCACCGCTACGCCGTCAGGGGCGGGGACGACGGATGGGAGCCGTGCAGCATCGAACCGTTCGTGTGGGTGAACCACACCGCCGACATCATCACGCCCGTCGACCTCGAGCTCGACAAGCACGACCGGATGCTCACCATCAGGGACTGGTGGTTTGACGACGAGCCGTTCCCGGCCGAGTGACGGGCCGGGAACGATGCCGCCCGCACGACGCGGGCGGCGCCTCCAGCGGACAGAGGACAGCTACCGTCCTCTGGACTCCAATATCCTAGAATGGAATACAACGAGAGCCAGGAGGCGACGGACATGACCATCGACTATTCAATCAAAGTGACCCAATGCGAACCCATGCCCGGCTACAAGCTCAAGGTCACCTGTTCCGACGGGGCGACCGGAATCTTCGACATGTCCCGATACGTCGAACGCGGCATGTTCAAACCGCTCAAGGACACGCAGACGTTCGGCCGCGTGCGACTCACGTTCGGCGTGCCCTCATGGCCCGGGGACATCGACATCGCCGCGGAACGCGTCCGCTCCGGCATGCAAATCATCTAGGAGCCCGCGCGCCCCTGCCCCGACCGTCACCAAGACGGCCGGGGCTTTTTTCATGTCTGCATGCATGACGGACATGACGCGCCGCCGACCCCGCGTTTTTTCGCGAGGCCTTTTCATTTCCCGCGCTCCAAGTGTCCAAACCCATCGCCGTTCCCGCGACGGACGATTGGCGTAAGACACCGGCCTTCCCCTCAAGGCCATGAGCGAAAGGAGCGAGGAGTGAACGCGATCATCCTTCACGGCATTCCGCAATCATGCCGTGCGAAATCGCTCCCAATCCATGAAATGGATATGGGAGCAGCAAGCGACGTGATTGTAGCTACAATCACTCGATTCGCGGTGCGAATCGGCTTGCCGGGAAGACCCGTACCCCATAGTCGGCAGAGCCTCCAGACCGCTCGCGCGGCATCACAGAAAACCCAACTCCGCACCTCCAAGAGAGGTGTGGAATGAGCTGGGCAGCAGGCAGAGATCGGAACATCTGCAAGCGAATCACGTTCACTCAGGACGAGTGGGAGCGGGTGCGGAATCTGTATGAGGAGCTGACCAGGTACGCGCCGGAGCACCGGTCGTTCAGCTCCTATGCCCGCAGGATGCTGTCCGAACGACGAATCCACGTCACCGAGATCAGGCCGCTGACGGACCCCGAGCCGCTCGCCAGAGAGATCGGCCGCATCGGTGTGAACGTCAACCAGATAGCCCACTGGGCCAACGCGAACGAGCACATCACCGCCGAGCAGGTGGCCGAGCTCCGCGCGTCGTTCGCCCGCATCGAGCGCCTGCTCGGCGACCTGTTCGCCGACAAACGCGAAGCCCGGAAGGACGTGTGAGCATGGCCGTGGTCAAGCTCGGCAGGCCCGTGAAATCGAATCTCGGCGGCTCCAACGGGGCGATGGCGTACATCATCGATCCCGCCAAGACCGACGGCGGAAGACTAGTCAGCTCCAACTACGAGCGAACCGGAACGGACTACGACGCGCTGACCGATCCAATGCTCGAAGACAACGAGAACTCACCCAAAGGCATCCGAAAGAACAGCCGTCTGGCGTACCACATCAAGCTGAGCTTCAGTCCCGACGACCCCGTGACACCGGAGAAGGTGCACGAGCTCGGTGTGGAGTTCGCACACCGCATCACCAGCGATGAATACAAGTTCGTGGTCGCCACGCACACCGACCGGCACCACCTGCACGACCACATCATGGTGTGCGCCGCCTCCCGGTACGGGAAGCATCTGAAGGCCGAGCTGCCCAAGGACATCATCGAACAGTGGCGCGCGGTCAGCGACGAGATATGCCGCCGCGAGGGGCTGAGCGTCGTGTTCAACCCCGTCGTGGAAGAACAGACGCGCAAGATGCGGGACGGTGCGACAGCCGGAGGCGACGACGGAACGCCGCCGGCACGCGACCCCAAATACGACGATGAAGCACCCGTGCGGAGCGTGAACGAACCGGAGGCGACGGCGCGGAAGGCCTCGGGCGGGGAGCCGTTGGAGCGCCGGTACGGCATGTCGATGGAGGAGATCTACGCGTCCGCGAAGGGCATGGGAACCAAGGACCGGATCCGCATGCTGATCGACCTGACCTCGTCCACGGCGGAGAACTTCGAGGACTGGAAGGACATGCTCGACATCCGAGGCGTGGACGTGACGATCCGCGGCCAGCACCTCACGTACACGCTCAAGGACACCGGCTTCAAGGTCCGCGACGCGAAACTCGGCCAGGCATACGACATGACGAACATCATGGCCGGTCTGCAAAGCACGCCCGTCATCCCCATCACGTTCAACCGCAGACTCGTCGCCAAACAGACCAGGAAGACGATCACCGTGTGGCTGCCAGGCACCCACCGGAAGAAGAAGATCACGTTCGACGCGAAGCGCCTCGTGGACGACGGCGGCTCCACGCTGCGCGCGTTCCTCCCCCGCGACCGCGACCAGATCATCCTCGACCCGTCCAACCGGTACGCCGGCAAGACCCCGACGCCCGGCCTCTACCAGTGGTTCGGCGAGCCCGCGAGCCGACTCGAACCGCAGACCACGCCCGAGCGGCTGCCTCTCAGATACGGGGTGAGCCCCGCCCAACAGCGGTACTACCAGGCGCAGGCAAGACGCCTCGACCGCCTCGCCGGCGAGGCGAAGGCGCTGAACGCGGCGATCCGATGGACCCGCCTCGCGGGCGGCGACAGCGCCAAGGGACTCAGACTGCTGCGCGGGAAAGTCCGCGAATCGCACGACGAGCTCCAGTCCGCCGTCATCGCGTTGCACGACGCGATCCAACGTGGCGACCCCGACCTCGTGGCCGAGACGCGCGGCGAGATGGAACGCCGCGAGGCCCTGTGCGACCGGTATGAGGGCGAGCTGTCCGCCATCGAACGGGAAATCCACACGACCCGCGACCGCGAGCAAACGGAGACCGAACAGCGCGAACAGCAGCAACAGCAGCACAAGCGTGGACGGTCCATCTGAACCGTCCCAGGAAACACCAACCAACAAACAGAAAGGAAACCGCAATGCCAATCGAGGAACAGGCTGAGGAGAAGATCCAGAACGCCGTCCAGACCATCATCACCGGAGGCGCGAAGCTCATGCTCAGAATCCCCAAGGGCGTGGCCATGGCGCTGCTCCGCTCCGGCATGAAGCTCACCAAGACCGGCGTACGCGCCGCGGGCGAGGCCGTCAAGAACAAGATCGACAGCGGCGAGATGTCCGAGAAACGATTGCAGAAAAAGAAGGACGGCGACCTGCACGAGCTGCAACTCGACGACTCGACCATGCGCGAAGTGCAGCACAGCCTCAAGACCGCCGGCATCGACTACCACCTCGAACGCGCCGACCAAGGCCAGTTCATCCTGCACTTCGCCGGCAGGGACGAAGACCATATCCGCCACGCCGTGCAACGCGCGTTCAAAGGCATGGGCCTGGACGTCACCGACGACGACTTCACCGTCGAGCAGACGGAACAGACCCGAAACGAGCCAGAACCCCCGGCGCGGGAGACCCCGGCCGAACCGGCCACGAAGCCCATGCCGACGCAGCGCATCGCCTGGGACTTCGTGGACCCGGAGGTCATGGAGATGGCCGCGAACAGCCTCACCGCCCGCCACCCCGAACTCTCATGGGACAAGCTCATGGGCGACACAACATGCGACGAGCAGGCCGGCCGCAACTTCGCGGACCGGATCATCGGCAAGGCCACCGCCGACCCGAGCCTGCGCGACGAGCTCGACGCCATCCTGCGCGACGACTACGGGCAGGGCGCGCAAACCCAGGAGCAGACACGCAAGCAGACGACCGAGCCGAACCGGAAGACGCCGACATCGAAGCCGGAAAGCGAACCGGAACCCGCACCGGACGAAGCCCGGACACCGGCCACGCGACAGCAGACACAGGCCAGAGCAGACAATCCCAGGCCGGCCGGCAAAGAGCAAAAACCGAAGCCGATCCGATCGAAGAAGGCACTGCTTGAACGCTTCAAGACCCGACTCAACGAGAACCTCGCCGAACAGAAGAACCACATGCCACCCACCCAGAACAGGGACCGCACGCCCCGCAAGGGCCGCTGAAAGGAAACCACAATGAACCAGCAGGAACAGGCGACGAAACGCGCCGCGATCTTCCAGGACACCATCAACGGGACCAACGACCCGACCCCATGGCCGGTGACCATGTGGGCCACGTCCGGCGACACGATATGGACGGCCGGCACGGCAAGGACTGCCGGCGAGGACTCGGTGGGCATGATCTACGCTCCCGGCGAAACCATCGCCCACCGGAACACAATCGCCGGCGACACCACCCGCGCCACCGAATCCTTCGCCATCAGACCGGAGAGCGGACAGAGCCCGATGGACGCGATGCTCGCGGGCATCGAACAGTGGGACCACCGCCACCCCGACCAGTGGGACACCGTGACCACACCGGGCGAGTACCGCATGACGGATCCGACGACCGGCCGACCGCTCCCGATGGGATGGAGCGACAGCCTCGCCGTGGCCGCGTCCGCGGCAGGCCGGCTCGACCCCGACCTGCTCCAGGCCAGCCTCATGCAGAACGCGGTCGAGCACGAGCCGCGCCCCTGCGTGTTCTTCCTGGAGGACAACGGCTACGACCTCATGGTCTTCTCCTGGCATCAAAACCAGCAGGGACTGTTCGACGCGATGACATTCAAACACCTGCAATACGACGACCTGAGCATGCAGGTCACGACCATCAGCCACAGCGAGGACATGAGGGAATCCTTCCCCGCCAAGACCATGAGCGACGGCGAACTGCTCACCCAAAGCCGCGTCTACCGGGACGAATACCAGTTCTGGCGCGAACACGACGGCGGACCCGTCGCCCACGGCATGACCGGCCGCGTCATGCGCAGCGGACTGCTCAAACCGGGACTGGAGCAGAAGCCGCTGCTGAACCTGAACGACGGCCGGCGCGCCCCGGACTGGGACGAGTTCACCGACCAGGCCGCCATCTCGATCCTCCAGGGCCGCCCCGTCTCACCGACGCCAGCACTCCCCCAGCAGGAGCGGACCGGACGGTCCGCCGATCCCGCGGACGAGACGCCGGAACGGCAGGAACCGGCGCACGCGACCACGGCCACGAGACAGGTCTGGCCGAACGCGTGGGTGGCGAACAGGCTCGCGCACACCTATATATTGCATGCGAAGGACGGACGCGACTGGCCGAAGATGATCGTCGGACTCCCCCGCGGCACCGTCATCGACGGACAGGACCTGACCGGCTGGGCCACCGACATGTTCATGAGCGGCAAGAACCAGAGTCAGAAGAACGAGGGACGGGCCGTCAACCTCAGATTCAGACCCGGCACCCCGGTCGAACTGTTCACCGGCCGCGGCGCGGAACGCCGCACCGTGCAGGTCGACCCGCAGACGCTCGTCCAGGCAATCATCGACGCGCAGAAGCGCAGCCGAGACGCCGAGGAGACGCTCGACACGGCATCGGTGGAACTCGCCTCGAAGACCGTGGAGGAATCCTGGCCGCAAATCAGCCGCATGCAGGGCCGGTTCACGGAATACCGGCGCGCTGGCACGTACAAGCCGGCCGTCGCATTGAAATGGGCGCGCCGACTCGTCGACCGGACCGCCGGAGGGGACGAGGGACGGTGGACCAACCGCCAACGCCGTCAGGCCGCCAGGCTCCTCATCCAGGAACTCGCCGGCGCACAGGAACCGATGCAGGACAGAGGCAAAACGCCGACCCGGCCAACCATCGAACAGGACGCGGAGGCGACGGACACGCCACGGAAAACGGAACCGACCAAGGAGACGGAACAGGGACGGGACCACGACGAAGCCGGCTCGCCGGCCGCCGACCCGGGAGCGAAAGCCGAACCGCCGGAGACGACGCGCCGCGACGATCCGGAGCGACGGCACACGGACCTGAAGTCAACGCTCGACCGGTTCCATACCAAGCTCAGGGAGAACCTCGACGGACTCAACACAGCCACGCCGGCACCCGGCATCGACCGGAACCACGGCCAACGGAAAACACTATAAGAAAGGGGCGAACCATGGCGAGAAAACGCCTATACGCGAAGCAGACGGCCCCGGCCGAATACGAGCAGATCGACCTGTTCAGCCTTCTCGAAGAGGAACAAAGACAGGCCGACAGGATAGCGGAGCAGGTGCGCGGATACGAGATAACGGTGGGCCACGTCGCGGTGCAACGGCTCCGCGTGCGCGGAGCGGACGACGAGACGATAGCCGCCGTGGCGGCCGAATACCGGGAGAACCGGCTCCGCGGACTCGGCCGGCGGGACGCGCGGATCGCCGCCGAGAACAAGCTCGGGGTCGGCGCCGCCACTCCCGGCGAAACCACGCCGCAACCTGTGGTAAAACGTTTTACACAATTCTCCGGCACGGAAAACAACACTGAAGAAAGGAACAACAATGGACGAGATGACATGGACCGACCCGCAGCTCAAGGCACGCTACGAGGAGAACAGCAGGAAGCTGGAACACCTGAAGGAGACGCTGCCGAACCTGTATTCCGAGGACGCGCTGCCGTACAAGGTGTTCACGACGAACAGCGTCCACGGCATCCAGCGGATGCGTCTCATCTGGCTCAAGGAGCACCATCCCCAGTGGTTCAGGGAGATGATGATGGCCAACGTGCTCGAGGAGCATCTGCGGGACATCGAGACGCGCACGAGGGAACGCCAGGCGCAGATCATGGACCAGCTGATGGAGTCCAGGCACCTGCTCAACCGGACGGACTGCCTGAAGGCGGCACCACAGCTGACCGACCTGGACCGGCTCAACGGGATGAACGAGGCCCAGTCGGAGTCGATGAGCATGGCGATCCACGAGGTCGTGGAGAGCTTCTAGCATCCCTCGACGCGCAGCGCGCGCGTTCGCCCCGCGAACGCGCCGAAGCGAACATCGCCGCCATCCAGACCCTCAAGAAACTCGGCGGAGACAACGGCGGCCGGCCCTCAGCGAAGCAAATGGATACGCTGCGCGGATATTCCGGCTGGGGCGGATGCGCGGACGCGTTCTCGGACAAGCCTGAATGGCGGACGATCCGCGACGCGATAGAACAGGCCCTCACCCCGGAAGAGTACGCGCAGGCGCGCGCCTCCACACTGACCGCCTACTACACGCCCGGCCCGGTGGTCAAGGCCATGTGGGACGCGCTCGACATCGGCCCCACACCCATCCAGGTGCTGGAGCCCGGATGCGGCACCGGCAACTTCATGGCCGGCATCCCCGACGACGTCGCGGCGCACGTGTCGGGCGTGGAACTCGACCCGATCAGCGCGCGCATCGCCGCCGCGCTGAACCCGTACGCCACGATCCTCAACGCGGACCTCGCGGACTGCACCATCCAACAGGGATCGTTCGACCTCGCCATCGGCAACGTGCCCTACTCGGGCGACATCAGCCTCGACTACCGGACCACGGACGGCGGCACGTCCCGCCTCCCCCTGCACGACTACTTCATCGAACGCTCGGTGGACGCGCTGCGCCCCGGCGGCGTCGCGATGCTGCTGACCAGCAGGTACACGCTCGACAAACGCTCCGAGACCATGCGCGCCGACCTCGCGAGGAAAGCCGAGCTCATCGGCGTGGTGCGTCTGCCGTCCTCGACGTTCGCCCGCCAGGCCGGCACCGAGGCCGTCACCGACGTGCTTGTGCTGCGCAGACGCGAACGGACGCTCGACCGCACGCCCGACGAGGCATGGATCCACTCCACACCGATCGCCGTGCCCGGCTACCAGGACGTGACCGTCAACGTCAACCAGGCGGTCGCCAACGACATGCCCACGCACGCGGTGGGCGACATCAGACCAGTGATCGGCCGGTTCGGCGGCGACTTCGACGTCGTCTTCCAGGGCGACACGGAACAGATCGGCGAACGGCTCCGGACGATGCTCTCCATGCAGATCGCCCACGGCAGGCCGCCGTTGCAGCTGGGCGAGATGGAACCGGCCGAACGTGCGGAGGTCATCGTCCGCCCGGACCATGTGACCCCGTTCGAATACTCGGTCGACCCTCGCGGCGTGGTCTGGTACGGCGACGGCGCCACCGTCACCGAGGCCGCCCACGGTCAGGGAGACGAGGCGCGCCGACTGCGCGGCATGATCCGCCTGCGCGACCTGGCGCGCGAACTCCAACGCCTCGAACTCGACCCCGCCCGCGTGGACGACCCCGCCGTGGAGGCCAAACGCAAGGAACTCGACCAGGCATACGACCGGTTCACCGGCGAGTTCGGACGCCTGAACGACCGCGCCAACCTCCGCGCCTACGACAGTGAGGAATCCGGCCGCCACCTCGTCATGGCGTTGGAGGAGACCGACGAAAAAGGAAGGTTCGTCGGCAAGGCGAAATGCCTCTCGCAGCGGACCATCAGCCCCGTACCGCCCATGCCCGACCATGCGGACAGCCTGGACGACGCGCTGAACATCAGCCTCGACCGCGCCGGCAGGGTCGATCTGGAACTCATCGCGCGCCTCGCCGACACCACCGTCGAGGAGGCCGAGGCCGGCCTGGGCGACCGGATCATACGCGACCCCGACACCGGCACGGTCATGCCCGCCGAGGACTACCTCACCGGCGACGTGGGAACGAAACTCGACCACGTCACGGCCATGGCCGAACATCTGAGGCACCGCGCCGGCACCGAGGCCATGACCGAGTTCACGGCATCCACCTACGCGACGCCGGAGGACATGCCCGCCACGGAGCGGGCGGGCGAATGGATCAGCGAGGCGGGCGCGGACGTGTGGCGCAGCCTCAAGGACCCGTACTCCGCCGAATCCTACAGGGATCCGGCACCGGTCATCGAACGCATCAACGGCCGGGACGCATGGACCATGGGCTGGAGCCGCAACCCGGAACTCGTACTCGCCCTCGCCTGGCGGGCGGTGGAGGAACTTCCCGAACAGCACGCGCGCGTCACCCTCGAACGGTCCGACACCGGAGAGAGGAAGCCGTGGCAAGCGCCGGCATGGCACCAATCGCACGGCACCAGCCCGCTGTGGGACGCATTGTGCTGGACATGGCGCGACGGCGACGCCCCGCAGAACTACGCGCCGATCCTCGCGGACCGGGACATGCCCGTCAGGGACCTCGCCCTCTTCGTCCACAAGATCGCCCACACCGACCGGCTCGACACCGCCGACAAGACAGCGATCCTCTCCAACCTGTTCGAAAGCTGGCGCGCCGACGACGCGAACGGCCGGCCCGTCTGGACGGACACGACCATCGGCGGAATGGCACGCACTCTCATGCCCGACACCGACGATCACACGCGGCTCGCCGAACGGCTCGCCACCGACATGTCCCTCAGCGAATGGATCTGGGGCATCGCCCGCGACATGCCCGAAGACCTGCGCCAAGGGCAGAAGCACAACGCCTACGGCGTCCCGCCACGCGTCGTCGACGCACGCCCCGACGACTACCAGGCGTTCCACACACGCCGCGAGGAACAAATCAAGCAATGGCGGGAACTGCCGGAGCACGCCGAGGCCGCGCGCGCCGACCAGGCGGACGCGGAACGGCTCGAACACGTGGCCGGCCTGCTGGAACGCGTACAGCCCACCCCATTGGAGGCCGAGCAGATCAAGGCGCCGTTGGGAGCCCCGTGGATCCCCGCCAGGGACGTCCACGACTTCATGATGGAGACGTTCAACGTGCGCGGCCACGGGCTCACGCCCGGCAAGCTCGCCCAATACTCGGTCGACTGGATTCCCCAACTCGGACAATGGCGCGTCGGCTACTCGGGCGGCGGCGACATCGACTACAAGGCCGCGAAGACGTACGGCACCGAGGACCGCAACCCGTTCCAACTGCTGGAGGCATGCCTGAACAACGCGCAGATCACCGTCACCAAGGACTCCCCCACGGAGACCACGGCATCCGGCAAACCCAAACGCGTCAAGGACCAGAAGGCCACGATGGCCGCCATCGAGAAGGCCAACGCGATCCGCGACGCATGGAACCAATGGGTGTTCAGGGACCCCGACCGCGCGCGAAGGCTCACCGCCCTGTACAACCGCAGATTCAACAGCATGCGCCCCCGCCACGTCGGCGGATCCTACCTGACCACGCCCGGCATCGCCCACGGCGTCGCCCTGCGTCCGCATCAGAAGGACGCGGTGGCCCGCGCCCTGCGCAGCGACGAGGGAACCCTCATCGCCCACGTCGTCGGAGCCGGCAAGACGTTCGAGGGCGTCGCCCTCTCCCACGAGGCGAAACGCCTCGGCAAGGCGTCCAAGCCGATGCTCGTGGTCCCCAACCACCTCGTGGACCAGTGGGCCGGCGACGTGCTCAGGCTCTACCCGGCCGGCCGGATCCTCGTCATGGACAAGGATGCGCAACGCAACCCCGAATCGGTGCGCCGGTTCTGGGGACGGGTCGCCACCGGCGACTGGGACGCGGTGATCGTGCCGGAAAGCCGGTTCAGCCAACTGCACGTCAGCAAGGAACGCCGGCTGAGGAACATGCGCGCCCGCGTCGACGAGTTCACCAAGGCCGTCGAGGCCGCCACCAAGGCCAGGGGCGGCAAGGACCCGACCGTCAAACGGCTGGAGGCAGCGCGCAAAAGCGCCGAGACCGCCATGCAGCTCCTGCGCGACGGCAAGGAGTCCCGCGACGACAAGGCGCTGGCGGGCATCGAGTTCGAATCGCTGGGCGTGGACATGCTCATCGTCGACGAGGCCCACCACTTCAAGAACCTCGGCGTGCCCGTCGCCTCCGCGGACCTGGGCATGCAACTGTCGTCAGCCGCGAAATGCGAGGACCTGCTCGACAAATGCGAATGGCTGCGCGAGGCCGGACACGGCGGCAACATCGCGTTCATGACCGGCACGCCGGTCTCCAACAGCATGAGCGAGCTGTACAACATGCAGCGCTACCTCGCGCCCGGAACCCTCAAGGCGCAGGGGCTGGACACGTTCGCCGCATGGGCGGGCGCCTACGGCCAGGTCGTGCCCACCGTGGAACTGAAACCCGAAGGCAACGGCTTCCAGGTCAAGCAAAGGTTCGCGCGGTTCCAGAACCTGCCCGAACTGATGAACGCGGTGAAGCAGTTCACCGACATGATCACCAACGACGACATCCAGCTGCCCCTGCCCGAACTGGAACAGGTGCCCGTGCCGGTACCCATCACCGACCGGCAGAAGGAGGAGATGGAGGAACTGTCCGACAGGGCGGACCGCGTGCGCGACGGCGACGTGCCGCCGGAGGACGACAACCTCCTCAAGATCACGGGCGACGGACGCAAGATCGCCCTCGACCCCAAACTCCTCAAAGGCCACGAAAACGACCGGCCGTTGGAGAACGGCAAGATCCAGGCATGCGCCGAGAACGTCGCCCGGATCTGGCGCGAGGAGACGCCGCGCCTGGGAACGCAACTCGTCTTCTGCGACTCGAGCACGCCCGCATCGGGCGGATGGAACGCCTACCAGGACCTCAAGGACCGGCTCGTGGCGTTGGGCGTGCCGGCCGAGCAGATAGCGTTCGTGCACGACGCTGGCGACAACCCCGCCAAACGCGAGCAGCTGTTCGCCAAGGTCAGGTCCGGCGAGATCCGCGTGCTGATGGGAAGCACCCAGAAGCTCGGCACCGGCACCAACGTGCAGGAACGCCTCGCCGCGATCCACGACCTCGACTGCCCCTGGCGTCCCGCCGACCTGGAACAGCGCCTCGGCCGCATCCAACGCCAGGGCAACACGTACGGCCACGTGCGCGACTACCGGTACGTGACCGAAGGCACGTTCGACGCGTACAGCTACCAGACCGTGGAACGCAAGCAAAGGTTCATCAGCCAGCTCATGAGCTCGAAGAGCCCCGCACGCGAGGCCGCGGACCTCGACGCCGACGTGGTGACTCTCGCCAACATCAAGGCGCTGGCCACCGGAGACCCCGACATCCAACGCCGCATGACATTGGAGAACGAGATCAACCAGCTGAAGCTCCTGCGCGCCTCATGGGCGCAGCAGAAGGCCGACACCCGCAGGGACATCGGCCAGCAGCTCCAGCCACGCGTCGAACTCCTGCGCCAGTCGATCCGCGAGAAGGCCGACGACAAGCCGCTCGCCTCCAAGGCCCTGGGCATCCACCAGACCGCCCGCATGAACGGCCGATGGGAGGGCATGACCATCAACGGACAGCCGGTCGGCGACCGGCAGACCGCATGCAGGCTCCTCCACCAGGCCGCCCACCAGGCGCACGACGGGAACACGATAGCCGAATACGACGGCCTGCCCGTCATCGCACGCCGCGCCGACACCACCGGACGGATCACCCTGGCCGTCAAGGCGGTCCACGAACACGAATCCGGCACCGAGATGCCCGGTCCATACCTGACCGGACCATCCAGCATCGTCAGCCAGCTCGACCGACTCGTCAGGAACATGGCCACCGACCCCGGCAAGCTCGCGGAACGGCTGGCCGACGCCGAAAGGGAGCTCGCCGCCGCACAGGAGACACTGGCCGAACCATTCGCTCACGAGGACGAATACCGGCAAAAACAAGCCGAACTCGAACGGCTGACGTCCAAACCCGACGAACCCCGGGAGACGGAAAGTAGAGACCAGGAAACCACAAAAACGGAAAGGAGCGCACGCATGCCATTGACACGGGAAGACATCGGACGACTGCTCGAACAGGAACGCCCGGCGCCCGCACGGGAGCAGCCCGCGCCCAAGCGCCACGGACTGGGACTGTAGAACCCATACACCCACCGGGGGCGGCGCGCGGCTTCGCACGCCGCCCCTCACCTTATAGGAGGAACATATGGCAACGGAAGAACACCCCGCCATGGAACCCGTCATCTGGTTCGAGGGCACGCTCATCAGGGACCCGCAACCACACGGAGGACACGACGACTGGCTGCTCGAGACCCTGGTCGATCCGGACGGCAACGGACGAAAGATCACCATCCGGGCCCACGGCACGGGACACTCGGAGAACATCGGCCGCAACGCGTGCAAGGGATCCCGCCTCATGGTCAAAGGCACCGCCGGCGACGAGGGCTCCGGCATCGACATCGAGGCCACGAGCATCGCGTTCGACCCCAGCCACGACGAGCCGGACGGGGAGCAATGACACGGACCACCGTCAGCGGCATCAGACCGGACAAGACCGGCACCGGCGGATGGATCGACATCAACAGCCACGTCGGCCGTCTCATGTCCACGCTCATGGCCGGCGGCCGACCATTCAGCATCGACGCCGACCCGGACGGCATGACCACCGTCACGCCACTCCTGCCCCCGTCCGACGACACGGAAACGAAAGCTGCCGACGGGAACGACGCCAACACCGGAACAGGCCCGGACGAAGGGCGGATCACCAGCAGGAAGACGCTGTACGAGCGGTTCCGCGCCAAGCTCAACGAGAACCTCAACGAAAGAGAACAATAGAAAGGAACCATCATGGAACGAGCAAGGGGAATCGTCGTCAAGACGCTGACCATCCTCGCGGGATTCTGGATCGCCGACCTCGCGGCCGCACGCGTCCAGGCCGGCATCGCGGCCGGCGAAAGCATCAAACGGATCATGGACGGCATGACGACCATGCTCCAGCATCCAACCGCCCTGGGATTCGACCGGACCAGCCTCCTGTGCGGACTGGGCGGCGCATGCGCGGTCGGCCTGTTCCACCTCTACCGGTGGAGCATGAGCCAACGCAACTGGCGCGAAGGCGAGGAATACGGCTCCGCGCGCTGGTCCACCAGCCGGGAGATGGCCCCATACACCGACTGCGATACCAGGCAGAACCTCCAGATGACGGCCACCGAGGGCCTGAGCCTCGACGCGCAGGCCACGCGCCGAAACCTCAACACCACCGTGATCGGCGGATCCGGTTCAGGCAAGACCGCCACGCACGTCATCCCCAACATCCTCAAGGGCAGCATGAACTACGCGTGCACCGACCCGAAGGGCGAGCTCTACGCGAAGACCGGCGGAGACTTGGAGAAAACGGGCTACGAGGTCAAACAGCTCGACCTGGTGGACCTGACCAGCGAGACGAAATTCAACCCCATGCGCTACATCGACCCCGACAAGCCCGACGTGGCGATCATGCGCCTGGTCACCAACATCATGGACAACACCAACGGTTCCACACCCAAGGAGCACCAGACCGACGACTTCTGGACCAAATCCGAACGCAGCCTGCTGACCGCGATCACCGCGTTCGTCTACTACCTGCCCGACGACATCCTCAAGGACTGTCTGCGCATCGACGCCGGCCAGACCCTCAACGCCGTGGCCGACATGCGCGATCTGCTCGAGGCCAGCGAACAGGACGAGACCAAGGAGAGCCAGGTCGACGCCGTCGCCCGGACCGCCACGGAGATCTACGAGGAGACCCGCGCCGAATGGGAGCGCGAGGACGCGGACCACGACGACCCGGACCTGCGCGAGGCATGGCGTCTCGCCCAGGGCCTGAAGTTCGCGGCCCGCCAGTACCGGCCCTTCACCCAGGGCGCGGGAGAGACCAAGAAGGGCATCATCATCAGCCTCGGCGTGCGCCTCGCCCCATTGACAGTCGGTCCGGTCCGGGAGATCCTCTCCGACGACAACCTCGGCATCGACCGGATCGGCGGATACCAGGACGAGCGCAAGGGCGGATACCAGCATCCCAACAAAAAGACGGCCATATTCCTCGCCCTGCCCGACGAGGACCCGACCTTCAACTTTTTGGCCGCGATCTTCTACCAATGCCTGTTCGACAGCATCATCCGCCGCTGCCGCACCTACCCCGGCGAATGCCTCGCCACGCCATTGCACTGCTTCCTCGACGAGTTCGCCAACGTGGGACGCATCCCCAACTTCGACAAGCTCATCGCCACAATCCGCTCGCGCAAGGTCAGCGTCAGCATCATCCTCCAGACCATCGCCCAGCTCAAGACGATGTACAAGGACTCGTGGGAGACCATCGTGGGCAACTGTGATTCGGTGCTGTTCCTCGGCGGCAACGAGCAGTCCACCACCGAATGGATCAGCAAGCTGCTCGGCAAGGAGACCATCGACCTGCGCACCACCAGCGACTCCAAGGGCGTGTCCGGCAGCCACACCACCAACTACCAGCGCACCGGCCGCGAACTCCTCGCGCCAGACGAGCTCGCGCAATTGGACAACGACAAATGCATCTACAACCTGCGAGGACTGCACCCGTTCCTCAGCCTCAAGGCATGGCCCGGAACCACCATCGCCAGACCGAAATCCACGCTCAAGCACTCCAAAGAATGGAAGGCAGCGACATGAAGCCAATCACAACCCCGGATCGCTGCCGGGCAAGCCGGTGCCCTCGTCTGATGGCGCGGGCACGGACCATCCCGGCGAGGCTTCGCCCATATTGGTGGAGGACGACGCGCCTCCCGAAGACGGGCGTCGTCCGGTTCCGGAACCGGATCCGGAACTTCCTTGGGATTGCGATTGGCTTCCTCCCGAATATGAGGGCGTTTGCCGCTGTGGAGCCGATTGGGATTGCGATGCCTGCGCCTGCTGCTGCGCGGCGGCAGCCGCGGCTGCTTCCTGTTCGGCCTTGGCTTTCGCCTCCGCGTCGGCCTTCTCCTTCGCCGCCTTCGATTCGTTGACCTCCTTCACGGCCTTCGCGATGGCGTCCGCGTCGCGTTTTTTGATGGCGTCCAGCAGACTTGCGCGGGTCTTGTCGTCCGCCACCCTGCCGTCCGTCTCCTTGTACAGCGCGTTCGCGTCGTCCACGGTCTTGTCGAGTTTGCTGTCGGTGACGGCCTTGGTTGCGGTCTTGAGGTCGGTGAGACGGTTCTTGAGCTCTTTGGTCGTTCTGCGCAGCGCCTCAGTGGTCCTGTCCACGTCTGATGCGGCGGCGTCGGGCGCGCAGGAACCCTTGATTGTGGTCGTCTTTGCGTCCAGGAGCCGATTCAACGCGTCAAGCGTCTTGGGATCCGCGACCTGGCCGCGACTGGTGTCCTTCAGCAGTTTGGAGGCTTTGGCCGTGGTCCTGTCCAGGTCGGACTGGATGGTCTTGCGTGTCGCTTCGGCCGAGTCGCATGCGCTGATTGCGGTCTCATGCGCCTCTTGCCGCACGGCGGCGGCGTGGCGGGTTTTGATTTGCGGTCCTATCCAGGACACGGCGATGAGGCTCGCGGCCATGACGATCGCGACGAGCGCTTTCCCGACCGGGAAGACGCGGCGAACCTTCAGATCGTCGAGGTCGGCCGAGTAGGTGACGGCCGCCGACAGCCCTCCTGGTCTCTCGGTCTTCCCAGTTTCCGTCGGTTCCGGTTCCGATATGGGCGGGAGGCTCATTGCGGTTGGCTCCGGGTCGGCGACCTGTTCGAGTGCCGCGAAATCGCCGTCGGCGTCCTTCAGGGCCTTCTCCGCGGAATCGTCGGGATGGGACTGTTCCGTTTCCGGTTCGTGGGAAGAACCGGAAACGGAGGATTGCGACCGGGATGGCTCCTCGTCCATAGATGCCGGCTCGGGTTCCTGTTCTGGTTCGTCTTCCGGCGGCAGTGGCGCGGATGGTATGGCGACGCGGCGGCGACGGCGCATGGATTCGGGAGGCTTCGGCGCCGCTCCAGCCGCGTCGAAGCCCTGTGTCTGCGCGTTGTGCCACCAGTCGATGAGTGCCGGCCATGCGTGCGGGTGTTCGGCTATGAGGCGCATCCACGGGCGCCAGCCGGGGTCGTTGGCCATGGCGTGCAGCTGGTCGGCAGTGAGTTTGGGGCTGAGGATCGGCTCGCCCGTCTTCCTGTCGGTCCTGATCATTTCTCGTCGTCCTTGTCTTCCTCCGGCGCCTTGTCGCCGAGGACGGTGTACGCGCCTTCGAGCGGCCCGCTGATGCCGGTGCATTTCCAGCCCTTGTCGGCGGCCCATCGCCATGTGAGGGTCCATGGCGATTCAAGGCCGGTCCAGACGCTGCACGTCGCGGTCGTGGAGGTGCCGGCGTTCATGCCGCCGGATGCCTGTACGTCGGGCTGGTCGGCGATTCGGTCGATGGGGATGTTCAGGCCCTGCGCGTCGGATGCGAAGTATCGTTTGATGAGCCGGTCGCGGTCGGCGGCCTTGGAGGTGTATGTGGCGGCGGCCTTCGGGGCGAGCTTCTCGCATACCTCCAATGGTTTCTGGTGTCTTGCGGCCGGCGTGGACGTTGACGTCTCCGCCTTGACGTCGGATGCCGCGAGCTTGTTCCGATTTTCCGTGCCGGACGGATGCATGAGGATGAAGGCGATGTTCGCGACGACCATGAGAACGACGGCCGCGGTCGTGGCCGCGATGATGAGGATGTTCCTTTTGCGCTCGTCCATTTCCCTTTCCTTCCTAGTGAATGAAGCTGACGCCGCCGCCCATGGCCTTGAGGTCGGACGCGCTGATCGTCTCGGTGACGACCGCCATCCAGCCTTTGCCGGATTGGCTGATGAGGATCGAGCCGTCGGAGTTGACCTGTTCGACGACCGCGACATGGCCGTAGTATCCGCTGGAGCCGTGCACGCCGGGCTCGAAGCAGATCACGTCGCCGGGCTTCGGGCTCCGGCCAACCTTGTATCCGAGGCGGGCTGCGGTGTCGTTCCATTGGCCTCCGTTGCCCATGTGCGCGTCGACGGGTTTGCCGATCTGGTTGCGTCGCATCGCGGCCCACCAGGTGCACTGGTAGGTGTCGTAGTCGGGGAAGCGCGTGTAGTGCAGGCCCATGGCCTCAATGTTCACGTGCCAGCTGTCGCTCATGACGAGTTTCGGGCTCAGCGCGCCGACGGTCGGACCCGAATCGCCGGTACCGCCCGAGGAGGTGTACTTGGTCCGGGCCAGGTCGACGATCCGTTTCACGTAGTTGGTGGTCTCCGTGAAGGGCGGTATGCCGCCGTATTTCAGGACGCTGCCAAGGCCGGCGTTGTAGGCGGCGAGGGTCAGCTGGAGCGTGTCGCCGGTCAGTTTCCCGGACTTCTTGGCCGTCTCGACCTGCGAGGCGAGGCCGCACATGTAGTTGCCCTGGCTCCAGATCGCGTCGTGCGGGTTCCAGATGTCGGCCTGGCCGTCGCCGTCGCCGTCCTTGCCCGCGGACGCCCATGTGGACGGTATGAACTGTGCGATGCCCCGTGCTCCGGCGGAGCTGCCGGCATTCGGATTCCAATTGGACTCCTGGTCGATCTGGGCGGCGATGATGCTCGGCGTGACGACCTGGCAGATGGATCCGGCGCGGATCACGTCGGCCTCGTATTCCGCGGGCATGCCCGCGACCGTGGATTCGCTGGCGCTGGATCCCAGGAACGCGCCCATGACGGCCAGGAGCACGCCGAGCACCGCGAGCATGGCCGCGATGACGGGCATGATGGGAAGGCTGATGGAGGCGGCTCCTGCGATGACGCGGGACGCGGCCATGCGCACGAAGTTCGCGGCGGCGCGGGCGGCGCGCACGGCGGCCTGTCCGGTGGCTTTCGCTCCGCGTACCGCCTTGGCCGGCGCGCGGCGGTGCCGCCAGATGAATTTGGCCGACGAGTTGACGCCTTTCACGCCCGCGCGTGCCGCTTTGAAGGACAGGTCGCGTGTGGTGCTTCCCAGCTTCGACGCGAAGTCGTCGTCGGCAGTGGTGAGCCTTGCGCCGGCTTCGTCCATCCAGCCCATGCCGGTGGATCCCATCCGTTTGACGCTCCGGCCGGCTTTTCCAAGGCCCGCGCCTATGTGCTTGCCGATCCGCTTGCTCGCCTTGCCTTTCGCGGCGAACCTGCCGATCTTATCGCTGGGCTTCGCCTCGGACAGCGCCTTGGGTTTGCCGGCCGTCTTGCGCATTCCCTTGCCCGACCGCAGGGCGCGTTTGCCGCGGTTCATGATGCGCCGCGCCTTGCCGGCCGTCCAGCCCACGCCGTGCATGGTGGAGGACATGCCGTACATGCCGGCGCGTCCCGCCATCTCGGCGGCGGTGTGACCCATGGAATCGGTGATGTCGGTCCGGTCCGCGCCGAACTGCGCGGCGCTGGACACCACGCCGGTGGCCGCGCGTCCGATGCGGGCGCGTGTGCCTCCGGCGTGGTGGGCTTGGGTTCCGCTCATGCGTTTACTTTCCTTCCTGGAAGGTCGTGGAGTACAGACGGTAGAGGTCGCCGCCCGCGGGGATGCGACCGTCGAACGGCACGTAGGCGCTGCCGATCTTCATGAGTCCCTGGCCGGGCAGCACGCCGGTGAAGTACTGGCGCTGCTCCTCGCTCAGGGTCAGCAGCTCGCACAGGGCGTCCGCGTCGGTGCTGTTCTGGCTCAGGAGCATGAGGAAATCGCTGTTGGACAGCATCTCGCGCGCGTCCTGGAGGTCGAGGATCTCCTCGACGTTCTGCGTGATGCCGGTGACGCCGAGCCCGTATTTGCGGGCACGCTTGTAGATGTCCTTGAACTGGGCGGCGGCGTACTGGTTGGAGAAGAAGCGGTGGAACTCGTCGACGTACAGCCAGGTGCGCCGCCCGTTGGCCTTGTTGCGGATGACGCGGTTCCACACCTGGTCGATGACGACCATCATGCCGAACGTGCGCAGCTCGCCGGACAGGCCGGACACGTCGAACACGGTGAACCGGTTGGACAGGTCCACGTTGGTCTGCCCGTTGAAGCCGCTCATGGAGCCGGTGATGTACGGGTTGAGCGCGTCGGCAAGGTACCGGCTCACCTGGTCGCCGCCCGCCTGCAATTCGTCGTGCAGGTCCTGCAATGTGGGCTGGACCACTCCCCCGCCCTGGTTGCGGTAACGCGTGTACAGGTTGCTGACGCACTGGTCGACGAGTCCCTTCTGGAGCGGGTCGAGGCCGTCGATGCCGCCTATGAGCGCGCCGATCATGGAGACCACGTTGTTGGTCTTGTCCTTGACGGGGTCGGAGGCCGAATCGTCCTCCAGGACGATGTCCATCGGGTTGACGCGCGTGCCGGTGCCGGCGCTGATCTGGATGATCTGTCCGCCGAACGCGGCCGCGAGGGCGAGGTATTCGCGTTCCGGGTCGATGACGATGACCTCGTCGTCACGGTTGAGGAACATGCCGGCGATCTCCTGTTTGACGGTGAAGGATTTGCCGCCGCCGGACGTGCCGAGCACGAATCCGTTGGAGTTCATGTGGCTGCGCCGGTCCGCGAGGATCGGGTTGCCGCTCCTCGCGTTGCTTCCGTAGAACAGGCCGTGCGGCTCGAACACCTCCTGCGTGGTGAACGGGATGAGGATGGCCGCGCTGTTCGTGGTCAGGGTGCGTTTCATGGGCAGAGGGTTGTTGCCCAGCGGCAGTTCGGCCGTCAGTCCCTCCATCTGCATGAACTTGAGGCTCTCGGCCGTGCAGGACTGCGCGTTGACCTTGGCCTTCACGTTCCTGCACGCGACCTCCAGCTCCTCCTGGCTTGCCGCGGACACTCCGATCACGATGATCGAGTCCACGAGCCTCTGGTTGGTGGAGCGCAGCTCGTCGCGCAGTTGGCCGAGCTGTTCCTGCTGGTCGGCGAGGTCGTCGGGAAGGTCGTCGGGGTCGAGGCCCTGCTTGCGGTTCGTGCGCCGCTGATCCATGATCTGCATCTTGACCTCGGCGTTCTTGCGGCGCACGAGCGTCATGCTTTCGCCGCGGTCCATGGGCGCGAGGTGGATGCTCACGTCGACGCGGGCGCGCAGTCCGGTCAGGTCGTTGACCAGCTGGTCGGACAGTTCCGGCGGCAGGCCGGACACCCACATGGTGCGGTGCAGGTATTTCGAGTCCAGGGATTCGATGTCGAGCATGGTCGGGTTTCGCGCGTCGATGCTCCACGGGCACACGAGGTCCTTGGTGTCGGGTTTGCCGGGCTGATGCTCGAAACGGCGTTCGTCGAACCGGAACTCCTCGCCGGGCCGGAGCACCTCGGCCATGAGGCGCAGCCGGTGCTCGCGGTCGAGCCGGGTGGCCTTGCATGCGTCGATGGAGCGCATCTGGCTGACGAGGTTGTTGCACAGGGCGTTCAGGCTCGCGACGGCGGCCTGCTCGTCGCTTTCGCGGACGGTGACGGTCAGGGTCTTGACGGTGCTGGTGTTGCGGCTGACGGATTCGAGTTTGCCTTGGGCGAGGCGGTTGTAGTCGAGCCTGTAGTGGTCGAGGCTGTCGCCGGTCTCGTCCATCATCACGTCGGCGAGGATCTCCCGCACGCCGCGTGAGCGCGTGTAGGAGGCGATCTGCACGCTTTGCCCGGCCTCGAAGCTGTTGATGAGCTTGGCCCACCGGTCGATGATCTCCATCTGATGGGATTCCGGGCTCAGCTGGTAGTTGATGTCCTGGAAGAGGATGGTGGCGCTCCACCGCCCGTCGCCCAGGCTGGCGGTCCCGTTGCGCAGCATCGCGTCGTAGCCGATGAGCTGCTTGACGCCCTTCGGCAGACGCGTCGCCTTCTTTCTCCGCGCCTTCGCCCTGGCTTCGGCACCGCCTTCGGCCGGCGCGGCCACCGGGGCTTTCTTCTTTCCGAACATTCCTCACCTTTCCTTGATCGTTGGTTTCGCGCCGGTGCGGTATGGTCTGCCCGGACCGTCGAGCAGGTAGACCTCGCGCTGCGTGTAGTGGCGCAGGATGTATTTCAGGTATTTCTCGGGCATGAGGCCCTTTGGCCTCACCCATCCCCATATGGCCACGGGCAGGCCGGGCGGGAAGATCAGGTACATGGCGAGGTTGGGGTCCATGCCCAACCCGAGCCACAGGCCGATGTACCCTCCCCCGCACACGACGGCGAGGATGACGGCGGCGAGGCACTGCCGCCAGCTCATTCCCATGAACACCTTCGATTCGATGGTGGTCAATTCCCTGTAGACGGGCATCTGCAACGCCATGATGATTGCTTCCTTTCGTGGATTGCGTTGTGTTTCATTCGCCGCCGAAGAGCTTCTTGGCGACGGAGTTGGCCGCCATGACGACGCCGATGAGCATGACGCTCGCCAGGAGCAGGCCGGTGAAGTTGCCCATCACCCAGCCGGAGAGGCTGTCGCCGTCCTTGAACTTGCTCGGGTTGAGCGTGCCGCCCACGAGCGTGCGGTACATGAGGATCGCCAGATACAGGGTCGCGCACTGGAACACCAGCGACGCGTACTGCTTGAAGTAGTTGATGCCCCACTGGCGGGTCTCCTCCTGGGCGATGAACGCGATCGGCAGCGGGTTGAACGCGGTGAGCATGTATATCTGCACGAAACGCAGGAGGATGACGACGGTGACGACGATGGTCGCGCCCTTGGAGACGAGGAACGGGATGAGCAGCAGGATCAGGCACGGTATCTGGCCCATCCAGCCGGCGGAGTCGATGGCGTCGCGCATGCTGTCGCCAAGGCCGAGGCCCGACGACGCGCCGCTGGTGTCCACCGACGACTGGATGCCGCCGAGCACGCTGTCGCCAATCTCGTCGATGGCCTGGAGCATGAGCTCGCTGTGCTGGGCCGCGGTGAACACGAGCGTGAGCTTGAACATCGCCATGGCGACGAGCTTGACGCCCAGCTCTCGGTCGCCGTCCGCCCGGGTGCTGACCCTGGCGAGTTCCAGGACGCACATGATCGCCAGTATCGTGCTGGCTATAGGTTTGACCGCCGAGAGGGCGACGGTCAGGCTCAGCTGGTACATGTCCGCGTTGTATTCGGCGGGGGTCTTCAGCAGGTCGGCCACGAGGTCGTCGCCGACGCCGGACCCTATCGAGTTGAGGATGCCGACGATGAAATCGACCATGCGTGGCCTCCCGTCTACAGGGCGATGTTGGAGAACAGGGCCGCGGCCGCGATGATCAGGCCGCCGCCGACGACCTGCCAGACGCCCGACTGGGTGGCGGGGCCGTTCTGGTCCTTCAGGCCGCCCGCCAGGGTGACCACGCCCCACACGGCCCACAGGCCTCCGCCGATGATGGCGAACTGGCTGAAAAGCTGCAACGCGCTGGTGACGACGCTGCCGCTGTCTGCCGCGATGGTGATTCCGTACATGATGTTTTCCTTTCGACTTGTTTTGAATGACATGACCACGGTATGGCCGTCGAGAAGGCTCCGGTTTGGACGTTCCCGACGAACCCGAAGAGGCTCGGACGATGGTATGGAAAAGGCCCCGCCGACCGTTCGCCGGTGGGGCCTTGGACGCGTCCGGGAAGGGAAGGGATCCGGGCGCGCCCGTGGGCCCGTGCGGCGGATCATGGGGAACGGTCCGCCGCGGGCCCGGGGTCAGGTTCGTCGGATCACTCCTCCGAGCCCTCGGTGTCGGCCGGGGCCTTCGCCGCGCGTCGGCGGGACGCGATCAGCAGGCCCGCGCCGCCGCCGACCGCGACGAGCACGGCCAGGACGATCGGGACGATGCCCGCGCCGGTGATGGCGAGCGGCTTGGGACGGTAGCCGTTCCAGTCGTCCGGGTTGGAGTCCACCGTGGTGTCCTCGCACAGGGTGCGGCCGGAGACGGTGACCTGCTTGAGGCCTTCCGCCTTGCCGGCGTCGCCGTCGACGGCCTGGTCGCCCTCGGTCCTGCCGGACTGGTCGCCGAGCTGGTCGGTGACGGGGCATTCGACGAGCGGGGTGCCGGTGACCTTGGCGCGGTCGGTGTGGTGGCCGCCCTCGGTCACGCCCTTGAGGGTGCCGGTCACGGTCACGGATTCGCCGGGCTTGAGGACCAGGGTGTCCCAGTTGGCCGGGGTCCTGATGTCCTCGACCTTGCCCAGTCCGGCGATGGTGCCGTCGGTGAGCTTCAGGTCCTTGGCCTGGAACCACGCTCCCTCGCCGGTCGTCGGATCGACCTTGCTGGTGTTGGTGATCTTGAACGCGATCTCCAACGAGTCGCCGTCCATCTTGAGCGCCTGCTTGACGTCGTCGCGGTCGCCGAGCTTCTCGCCGGACTCCGCGTCGTACTTCTCCAGGTGCAGGCTCGGGGTCATGTCGGGCGTGCGGGTCCACACGACGTTGGATTCGAGGTCCTTGCCGTTGAAGTGCTCGGTGAACCGGTTCTCGACGCGGTCGGCGGTCTTGATGCGCTTGCGCTGGATGTACGCGCGCCAGCCGTTCTCGTGGGCGGTGTCGGCCGAGACGAGCTTGCGGTAGGCCTCGGTGGCCTCGACGGTCACGACGCCCTGGTCGTCCGCGGACGCGGTGAACAGGTCGCCGCCGAACTTCGAGCCGTCGAAGCCGCTGCCGGCGAGCTTCGCGCCCTTGGCGGCGATGATCTCGCCGTCGCGGTGCAGGTCGCGGGTCGCGTACACGGCCCACTGGCCGGTGTACTGGTCGTGCTCGACGTCGAGTTGGTCGGTGATGGACCACTTGTCGACGGCCGGGTAGGCGCGGTCGGAGGGGATCACGCTGGAATCGAGCCTGTAGAGGAACGTGCGGCCCTCGTACACGCTCTTGCCGTTGACGGAATCGCCGCCGACCTTGACGGTCACGTCCTTGGCCGGGTTGACCGGCTTGAGCGGGTTGGACACCTCGTTGGTCTCGGCCTTCGTGTCGTTGGTGACCTGGACGGCCTTGTTCCTGACGATGTAGCCGTCCGTGACCTTGACGACCTTGTACGGCATGACGACCTGGTATTCCTGGCCGAGCAGCGTCTGGTCGATGGCCGGCTCGTTGAGCGGGTCGTGCCCGCTCGCGGAGGCGTAGGCGGCGAGGTCCTCGGGCTGCGGGTCGCCCGGGATGGTCCTGCCGGTCTTCGGCACGAACGTGTCCACGGTCTTCGCGTACACGTAGGCGACGCCGTCGCGGACCTGGACGTTGAACCTGCCGGTCACGTCCTCGCCGGACTGGTCGAGCACCTCGATGTCGGACGGGAGGATGCTCACGTACTGCTCGTCGTAGTCGTCGGTGATGCCGGCGCGCCACACGCGGTACGCGTTGTCCTTCTGCTTCAGGTCGAGCGTGACCGTGTAGTTGCCGGTGTCGCCGAGCAGCATGGTCTTGCCGTCGATGGTGACGGTCGGGTCGCCCTGCGCGGAGGACTGGGTGTCCTTCTTGCTCGGGTCGTGCTTGGGCGGGTTGTTCTCCACGATGTTGGACGGGGTGACGCTGCCGTTCAGGGTCAGCGCCCACTGGTTGCCGACCTTCACGGTCGTGGGCGCGTCCTCGCTCACGGTGCCCTCGAAGCGGACCTGGACCTGCGGGTGCGAGCCCTTCGTCCAGTGTTCCTGCACGTACTTGTCGGAGTAGGCGATGGTGAGCTCGTGGCTCGCGTCGTCCCATGCAGCCGTGTAGTCGCCCTCGACGCCCATCTGGGGGTCGGCGGTGACGAGCGGGGTGCCGGTGACGAGGTCGGTGATCTCGAGGGTCTGCTTGTCCGGGATCAGGTACTGGTCGTACGTGTCGGTGTCACGGACGTGCACGACGTCGTAGGCCAGGTCGGCCGGCAGCTGCGGCTTCGTGGTCAGGCGGTATTCGACCCTTTGGCCCGGGTACACGACCTTGTCGTTCGCGTCCTGGTTCGCGCCGCCCTGGCTGCCTTCGGCGACGACCTTCTTCTTGACCGGCGGCACGTAGCCGCAGATGTACGGCTCGTTGGTCGGCTGGGTCTCGTCGTTGACCTTCTCGCTGCCCGAGTTGGCCAGCTTGGAGCCGTCGGGGTTCTCGCAGAACGTGAGCTCGTCGCCCGCGGCCTTGTTGAAGTCCTTGCGGACCTGGGCCGCGCCCTTGCCGTCCGCGAAGTCCACGGTGCCGGGCAGGAACAGGGTGATCTGCTTCGGGTTCTTCAGGCCGACCTGCTCCGCGAGGTAGTCGGCGTGCGCCTTGGCGGTGACCTTGGTGCCGTTGACGGTGATGTCGAAGCGGTCGGTCACGTCGCGGCCGGTGTTGATGATGTCCGCGACGCTGGACTTCGCGTCGGTGGCCGCGTCGGCCTCGTACACGCGGATCCGGCTCCTGTCGCCGGTCAGGTCGAACAGGTAGTCGGCCTTGGCGTAGTCGTCGGTCAGGGTGATGTCGTTGACCTTGGCGAGGTCGTTGGCGATGGTGCCGTTGACGACGCTGCCGACCTGGTCGCCGTCGAGGAACTTCATGGTGTCCGCGCCGGTCTTGTTGGATTCGGACGGGTCGATGACGGCCTCCCATTTGCCGTTCTCGAGGCGGATCCAGCTCTTGTCCGGGTTCGGGCTCCATTCCTTGACGGGCGGCTCGTTGGACGGGATCTCCTGGTCGTTCCACTTCTCCCAGCCGCCGTTGGTCATGGTGACCTTCTCGCCGGCCTTGAGCACGCCCTTGAGGTACGCGCCCTCGACGGTCATGCGCACGGCGCGGTCGGCGGCGGTGTTGTAGGTCGTGTCGAGCAAGGGCTGCTTGGCGCTGGCCCACACCTTCGTGCCTTCCTTGTGGATGTCGAACCGGTCGGTGGAGTCCTTGCCGTCGATGGTGACCTCGACGCTGGCCTTGTCCAGGTCGATGTACTTGGCCGCCTTGGCGAAGTCGTCGCCGATCTCGTAGGAGGTCATCTTCCTGGCGAGGTTCCCCGGGAGCTTGCCGTTGACGGTCACGGCGAACGTGTCGCGCTGCACGAACGTCTTCGTGTCGTCGGACGCCTTGTTGGTCCATGCGGGGTCGGACGACTGCGCGGCCTTGGCGGCGTCGACGCTCCACACCTTGTCGGGCTTGGGGTTGCGCACCCAGACGGGCGGCTCGTTCGTGCCGGTGGTCTCGTTGTTCCACGTCTCGGACGCCTTGTTGGTCAGTTTCCTCTGGTCGGCCGCCCAGTCGGCGTTCGGGGCCTTCCTGACGATGCCGCCGATGTACAGCTTGACCTTGCGGCCGGCGGTGCCCAGCGCGGTCCTGGTGAGGAAGACGCTCTTCGCGGTCGCGGTGGTCGTGTGTTTCGCGGTGTCGATGGCGATGTCGAAGTTCGCGGTCTCGTCCTCGCCGTCCACGTACACGCGCACCTGGTCCTTGTGGTCCCAGTCGATCCACTGGCTGCTGGCGGTCCAGTCGTCCTGGATGCTGTAGCTGGTGAACGGGTTCAGGAGGTGGGCGGGGATGCGTCCGTTGACGACGGCGCCGATCGCGTCGCCGGTCACGAACGTGCGGTTGTCGCTGCCCTTGTCGTTGGTGCGCTGCGGGTCGTCGGCCTTCAGCGCCCCGTCGGGGTCGAGCACCCACACCTTGTCGGGCTTCGGGGTGACCTTGCCGACCTGTTCGCTGTTGCCGGTCTGGCAGTCCTTGCCGTCGCCCTGCCAGCATGCCTTCGAATCGTCGGGGATGTCGTAGTCGGCGCCGGTGGGCTTGGCCGCTTGGGGCACGTTGAGCGTGTACCAGCCGGACGCGGGCCTGACGACGTGCGCCTTGACGATGCGCTTGCCCGTCTGGCCGTCATCGATCGAGATCTCGGCCTGGACGGTCTTGCCGTCCTCGTCGGTCACGGTGATCTTGGACGGGTCGTCCGTTTCGGTGCCGCCGATCACGACCTGCTGCGAGCTCACGTCGATGGTGTCGTACAGCCAGAAATGCTCGGAGGCGGAGCTGTGCGCCTTGACGTGCGCGGTGTAGAGGCTGCCGGACGCGATCTGGCCGTTCGGGGCCGTGACCTGTCCGCCGGCAGCGTCGGTCAGCGTCTTGGAGGGCGGCGGGAGCTGCGGCGCGGACCACTGCTCGTTCGCGTCCTTGTCGCCGTTCAGGGCCACGGCGTTCTTCATCCTGCCCTGCTTGGCGAAGCTCACGTCGAACGCGAACCTGCCGGCCGGCCAGCTCTTCCAGGAGGCGTCCATGTCCTTGTAGGAGAAGGACACGTTCTGGCTCGCCTGGTTGCCTATGGTGAACTGCTTGCTGGCCTTGCGGGTGGTGCCGTCGACGCCTGTCCAGCGCAGGGTGCTGGTGCCGGTCAGGTTCTCGCTGATCGGGCTGCCGTTGCGGCTGGTGGTGATCGTGTCGGCCACGTTGCGCGTGTCGCCGGCCTTGGTGGTGGTGCCGTTCGCCTTGGTGGACACGCCCAGGTCGTAGTTCACGGGCGGTTCGGCCTGGTTGAGCACGATCGCGATGACCGCGACCGGCGCCTTGTTCATCTCGCGCGTGGCCAGAGCATTAATGGAGGTCGCACCGTCATTAAAGCGCGATGCGGTCGTGTACTTGGCGCCCTGGTAGGTGTAGGTGTTGTTCGGGATGCCGGACGAATTGTAGGCGGCCTTCCACACGTCGGCGTTGAAGGTGCCGTTGGCGCCGGTGTAGTAGTCGCCAGCGCTGCCGGGCGTGTGGACGAAGCCGAGGCCGACGAAGCGGCACTGGGCGCTGCTCAATCCTTCGGCCTTGGAGCGGTCCGCGCATTCCGTGTTCGCCTGGTTCAGCGCCTGGTCGATCGCCTGGTTGGACTGCGCGCCGCCGAGGTTCCTCACGCCGATGCTGGCCATCGCGGCGACGGCGTTCTCGCGGGTGGGCGCGCCCCAGGAGTCCTTGTAGACCCAGCTGACCTTGCCGGTGCCGATGCCGGTGCCGCCGCCGGAGCCGGACCCGGATCCCGCGCCGCCCTCGCCGGCGTACGCCACGCACGGGGAGAGCAGCGTCGCCGCGGCGACGATGCCGGCGACCAAGGGCCTGAGCCCGCGGCGCTTCTTGTCGTTCTTTTCGGAAACCAATGTTCCCTCTCCTTTCAGGGATTCCTGTCTTGCGGGTCGCCCCGGCGGTGCCGCCGGGGCGGGACGTGGGGAACGCGTGTTCCCCCGGTCCGCCGTGGGGCGGGCCCGTCCGGATGTTCCACGCGGGCGGGCGCCGATAACATGCGATATCGGGCGCGTCCGGTGCACGCACACCATGGAACCACCGTCCGGGGGGCGTCGGTTTGGACATCCGCCGGGGTGGGAAGGGCCCCGCGACGGATGCCGCGGGGCCCTGAAAGAGGAGAGGGGATGGGAGGGAATCAGCCGATGGGGCAGAACTGACCCGGCTTGCAGTCGTATTGGTCGCCGTTATTTTCTTCCCAACTGTAGTGGGTGCTTCCGGTGGAGCCTGAGGAAGATGCCCCGGGCGAGCCGCCACTCGGTGTGGACGTGTTGCCGGAATAACCGTTGCCGGTGTAGCCGGTGTGGCCTGAACCGGACGAGGGCCATGACTGCCGCGCCTGCGCCTGCCGCGCGGCAGCCGCGGCCGCCGCCGCGGCCTCCTGTTCGGCCCTGGCCTTCGCCTCCGCGTCGGCCTTCTCCTTCGCCGCCTTCGATTCGTTGACCTCCTTCACGGCCTTCGCGATGGCGTCCGCGTCGCGTTTTTTGATGGCGTCCAGCAGACTTGCGCGGGTCTTGTCGTCCGCCACCCTGCCGTCCGTCTCCTTGTACAGCGTGTTCGCGTCGTCCACGGTCTTGTCGAGTTTGGACGTTTCGACCGCGTTCACCAGCCCGTTCAGGGACTTCGTGTGGGCCTTGTACCATGATGCGTTCGCGGTGACGCCCTTCGTGGCATCCTGCACGCCGGGCCTCGAATCCGCTTTGCAGGACACGGTCTTCGGCGTGGGCGCCTTCATGGCCTTGGACAGGACGTCAAGGGTCTTCGCGTCCTTCACGCTTTTCACGTCGGTCTTCGCCATGCTGGCGGCCTTGCCGTTCAATAGCGCGTTGTACGCGGTCGTCGCGGCGTGGAGACGTTCGCTCTCGGCCGCGCAGTCCGCCCTGGCCTCGGCCATGAGGCGGTCCGCGTGCGTCCTCCAGGCGATGCCTCCCGCCGCAAGCAGCGCGAGTGCGGCGATGGTGATGACGACGATCCTTCCGCGATGCGGCTTCTTCTTTTCCGCGGGCTCGATCGGAAGTTCGATGGTCTCGTCTTCGATGGCCTTTTCTTTCTCTGTCATTTGTTCTCCTTGTCCATAGGTTCACAGCTTATTTCAAGCCCAGGTACGTTTCGAGGGCGGCATCGACCACTTCCTGGATGCGCATGTCATGCTCGGCGGCCCAGGCCTTGAGCCGGCGTCGGGTCGAGGCGCGAAGGCTCACGCTGGTCTTCACCCAGGCCTCCGCGTCGTTCGGTTTCACGGCCCTCCGGTTTTTCGGTATCTCGGTTTCCACCGATTCCGGTCTTCCGGTATCCGCCGGTTTCGTCCGGTCGCTGTTGAGCAGCATGGTCAGGTCGCGCGGGCGGGGCGTCAGGTTCATGTTCCTCACAGGTCCTCCTCCTCGTCCTTGAGCTGTCGCATGGTCTGCTTGAGTTCGGCGGCCAGGTCGCGGTACTCGTGCAGGCGGGACCCGCGGGGGCGGGTGGATTTCGCGTTGAGGATGTCCTGCCGTTTCGGGATCAGCGTCTCAAAGCACGCGATGCCCGCATCGTCGATCCATGCCAGGGCGTCGCGCAGGGCGGTCGTGTTGGCCTCGGTGCGGCACAGGAGGATCGCGGCGGGGACGCCGCGCCGGTCGCACAGGTCCTTCACCCCGGCGGCCTGGTCGAGGTCGATGCGGCTGGGGCTCGACGGGATGACCACGAGGTCGGCGTTGTTCACCGATTCGTCCAACGCGCGGCCGTACGGGGCGGAGTCGATCAGCACCCAGTCGACGGGGTCGTCGAGACGGCCGTTGATCCCGTGCAGGTGCGCGATGTCGGCCGGCGCGGCGGACATCACGTCGAACGGCAGCGGGTCGTCCAGCTCGGCGGCCCTGTACCACCAGTCCTTCGCGTCGCCCTGCACGTCCGCGTCGGCGACGAGCGCGCGCTGCTCGCCCCGGGACTGGTCCACGAGGGCGCAGGCCAGGAACACGGCGCTGGTGGTCTTCATGCTGCCGCCCTTGCCCGTCGCCAACGCGATCACCATCGGCTCGCGGTTCTTCTTGTCGTTCATCGGTTTCTCCTTATCTCGGTATGTCGGTATCCGGTTTTTCGGCATTCCGGTTAGTTGGTTTTTCGGTTTTGCGGTTTGTGCCGCGTCCCACGCGGATCGCGACGGGAAGCGGTCAGAAGAGGCTGCCCTGGACCAGGCCCTTCGGTACGGGTTCGGTCGGGAGGAACAGCGGATCGTCGTGTGTGTATTCGCGGCGCGAGCGTTGGCGGCGTTTGGTCCGTCGCCAGTAGTCGCGGCCATCACGGCGCATGCGTTCGGCCCAGTCCGGGTGGTCGGCCAGCCAGTCACGGACCCGACTCTGTGGGATCCGGTGCAGGCCGCCGTCGGCGATGTGGAGGTCGCGGGCGATCAGTCGGGCGAGGGTCCAGCGGCTCGCATAGTCGAGCCCGCCGTACACGGCCTTGTCCTTCCAACCGTTGACGAGAGCGCGGCTGATGCAGTCGAGGCGCATGGGGCACGCGGCACACAGCAAGCGTCCCTTGCCGCGCATCCGTTCGTCGATCAGGTCCCGGCCATCGTCGTCGGTCGTCGTGTTCCACATGCGATCCGCCATGGTCGGGTCGACCGCGGCGATTCTCGCGCAGGCCGGCATCATGTCCCGCCCGTTCATGGCCGCCGTCCTTGCGTCATCGGCGTCTTGCGGGCCTGGAGGCGTCCTATGGCGGTTTCGCCGGGATTGCGGGCGGCCCATGCCCGGGCGTATTGGATCAGCAGGCCGACGGCCTTGGGATGGCCGAGGCGCTTGTTGCGCCAGTAGACGGCGTGCAGCTGCCAGATCAGGTCCGCGTGCCCGTCGAGCTGCGGGTTGGCGAGGAGGAATTCGCTGAAGCCCGCCTCGGAACAGTCGATGCGCGTGGTCATGCCGTCGCCTCCCCTCCGGCCGTCGCGTCCTGGCCGTCCAATTCGGCCAGCGTCTCCACGGCCCAGTCGGGCAGCCATGGCGCAGCATCCGGTTCCGGCGCGGCCGCCGGAACCGTCTGCGCGTGTGCGTCGCCGTCTGTGCGGCCGGCGGCGAGGATCATGTCGTCGTTGAGTTCGTCCCAGTGTCTGGCGAGGGCCCGGCCGGTGCGGATGCGTTTGGGCCACCAATCGCCGTTCATGGCGAAGCTGATCGCGTCGACCATCACGAGGGTGGGCCATTGCGCTCCCTGGTCGACGAGCCTGCGGTACAGGCCGATGATGGCCTTGCGGTCGGCTTTGGTCGGTGAGGGCGTGGCCAGGCCGAGCATCGAGCGCTGCTCGCCGAGCGAGGCGAGGACCCGTCCGGCCGCTTCGGCGATCTCGGTGTCGTCCTCGTCGAGTTGTTCTTTTTCGGCGGCGGTCGCCCCGCTTGCGGGGAGATGCCCCGTAGGGGCAGAGGGGAAGGAGGGTTTACTAGGAGGGTTTACCTGGAGGGTTTTATCCTTATATATACAGCTCTGCGAGATTTGCAGTGCTGGGGGTGCGGCATTTGCAGTGCTGGGGGTGCAGCTCTCGCAGTGCTGGCCCTGCGGGATTTGCAGTGCCGGTTCCGGCCCTTTTTCCAGCCCTGCGAGATTTGCAGTGCTGGGAATCGGCTTGGTTCCAACGTTTTCCGGCAGCACGTCCTCGGATTCGCCGTTCTCGAACACGGTTCCGGCCTCCGGGTCCACGGTCTTGCCCATGGTCGCGGGATCCCGTTCCGCGGTGTGCGTCTCCCCGATCCACTTGAGGGTCGACGGGTCGGTCTCCACCGCGAGGTCCCACACGATCTGGCAGTACTGGGGCAGGCGGTTCCGTCCGCCTTTGCCGAGGCGCGCGTACCGTTGGTCGCCGCGGCGGATGAAGCCGCGCTCCTGGAGCGTCTTCAAAGCGGTGCGCACGGTGCGTTCCGAGAGTTCGGTGACGTTGACGATGGTCGCGATCTTTGGATAGGCTGCGGTGCCGTCGTCGTCCGCGCGGTCCGCGAGGTAGACGAGCACGGCCTTCGCGCTGGCGTTGCCGACATGGCATTTGAAGGCCCATGACAGTGCGATGTTGCTCACGGTCGCCCCTCCTCACGCTGCTGGGCGGCACGTCGCTCGTCGGCCAATCTGGCGTGCATCTCGTCGCCGAGACGTGCCGTCCGGCACAGGGCCAGCGTCATCAGCCAGGAGAACGCGACGAACACGATCAATGCGATTGCGAGCCAGTTCACGCGAGTCTCCCTTCCATGGACGGGTGCGCCATCATCGACGCCAGGCGACGGGAATCGACGGAGCCCGGACCGTTGTGGCGGGCGAATGCCACCACGATCGGGAACGTCCAAACCGGCGCGTGTAAATCCCGTTTACACTCGGGAGACACAGAGCAAGACATGCGGAAGGCTTTAGTAAGGTCGTTCATGTGTGATCACTACTCCAAGACAATGCATTGGGCGGCCATGGACCGGGATCCGGCAAGATACGGGATCCGCGGCCGCTCGGAATATTGGTTGCACCGCCCGTCCCCGACGTTCCAGCATCGGGAACGGGCGTTTTTTCTTTTAGTTGCAGAGAAAGAGAGAAAAACGAATGGGATCAGACCATCGCACCACCTCCCTCGCCGTCGACGGGCCACGCGCCGCCGCAACGGATGGCGAGGCAAAGGCAATCAAGAGCCTGCTCATCAGGGACATCAAAGACTTCGATCAAAGCGTTCCAGCAGTCGTCAGACACGATGATGGAACGATCAGGCCTACGTACATAGGCGTATGGGGACAGGACCGTCTGATAGGCGCGGCCCTCATCCAGCCAGCCCTTTGCGTAGCCGAGACGCTCATATACCGCACCGGGACGAGCGGGGTCCATGCCGCACAGATACGAGAGGCTTTCGCCGAGCATGCAGCCATCATCGAAGGGATCGCGGTCGTCAGGAAGCATCGGCGCGAAGGCATCGGATTGCAGATCAAGGCGTTCCGCGACTCCTGGGCGGCAGACCACGGCGCTGAGCTGATACTCAGCATCCCCACCAACGAGGGCGCGCGCCTGCTCAACGAGAAAGCCGGATACACGGTCGTACCGCCCGACGGATATCTCACCATCAAGGTATTTGACGCTCAGGGACAGCCTCTTCACATTCCCTGCGCCGACCAGCGGACCCAGGACAGAGGCACTAGCATGTGGGCGTACAAGCTCGTAGGGCAACGCACACAGCACTTCGAGATTGGCGTTCTCACCGCCTCCTGAAGTTCCGAAGACCATACCGTCGATGAACGTTCCCGACGGGTCGCGGGAGAAAACAAGTCTTCCGGCTTCGTCGCTCATGCCACCGGCACCGGAATCCATGGCCAGTACCCCTACACCATCAATCGCCATCAGACCAACACCTCCTTTATCGATTCAGAGAAAGAGAAAACCAAATGAAATCAACCCCTCGCACCACCTCCCTCAACGAACCTGATATTCGTCCGGCGCGAAACCACGCCGAGGCAGAGGAAATCGGAAGTCTCCTGCTCGAAGAAATCGCGCATCCAGGATTCATTCCTGGACCAGAGTTCGTCTGGCAGGGTCAAGGCTTTCTCAGGCCGACGCTCATAGGCGCATGGTCCCAGAACCGCTTGGTAGGTGGCGCCTCGCTCAGTCCATACATGGAACACACCAAGGCCTTTTTGGGGATTGGTCGAGCAGACGCAGCGAAGGCGGTCACACGGCTGGTAGCTGAAACTGACGGCATTGCCGTCAGACCCGACCATCGGCGTGAAGGCGTCGGACGAAAGATCAAGTTGTTCTGCGACTCCTTCGCGGCACAGCACCACGCTGCGATCATGGTCTCCGTCACCACCAACGAAGCAGCGGCAGGCCTCAACCACGAAGCGGGCCACATCGTCTTTGAACGGTGCGACGGCCTCGTCATCAAATACGTAGACACGGTCGGCGAGCCACTCATATGGCTTCATGACCTGGATGGGACGATCCCCGAAGCGGCATGGTCCGTCTCCGTACTCGGCAAAACGTATGGGCCGACCATAGTCGTCGGTGAGCAACGGGCCATACGGCGTGGAAACGCCGACAAGGACATCCAGTGGGTTTTCGCCGTTGACGCGGCGGGCCACACTGTCGCATGACACTTCGTTGCTCATGACGCCCTCCCCTCGGTCAACAGCAGGCCCGCCACCACACGTTCGCGGGCGGACAGCTGGGCGTAGACCTCCCGGTCGGCGTGCGTGTAGGAGCGCACGGGGCGGATCCGCCAATCGGCAAGCGTCCGGATCTCACCCCGCTGCAGCGCGCGCAGCGCGCATTCCGGGCAAAGGTTCAGAGTCCGGGGATCGAGCTGGTCGATGTAGTCATGCCAGCCGTTCCTGGCGAGGAAAGCGTCGAAGCCGTCCGATGTCTCCTCGTTCCAGCGGGTCGACCAGATCGCGGTGTGGCATCCGTCGCACACCTCGACATAATCGCTCCGGTTATCCGGCCAATCAAGCTGTTCGTAAATTCCACCAGCCATCATCGAACCTCCTGCGCGCCATTGGGAAATGCGGTTTCATACGGAATGAGATCTTGAACGAAATCAGACGACAGACCATACTGCTCGCGAAGTTCGGCACAGTCTCTGCGCTGCCAATGCGTGTGCGAATTGACTTTCTGAGTCACGCTGGCTGGCGACTGATGAAGCTGGACGGCAAGCTGACGATGGGTCAAACCCACCTCAGCCATCCACCTCTTCATGTTCGACATCGTTAACCTCATTTCAGCTAAGTTAAAATTTCTAACCTCAGTATATGGGTTGGTTTTTTTAACCTCAAGTTAGCTTAACTTACGGCGTGTCGAAATTAAAAAAACCGCATCTCAACAATGCGGTTTCAGCACTAGCGGAGAGGAAACTTTCAAATCAAAGATGGAATTGAGTTACCATGACGGCCCATTCCTGCAAAGGTCTTTTCACAGAAGCAATCAGACTGGGTCTTTGTCCATCCAGAATATCCTCATCTATACAGAAGTTTCCGAATAACGCATCACAATATGCGCAACCATTTGACATATAACGCCCCGCCCTACGCGAAGACCGATATTTAATTTGCCTCGCGGCGGGATGCCCAGCAATTTCCAAAAGTTCCCTGGCATAGCACATATCTATGCTTTCCCAAGACTCCACCAAGGAAATACCACTTTCGCAGTCGAGGGGACAAAGATTAGTAATTGCCACAGAGGTCCGACCACATCTCCAACAGGATCGATCAATGCCATATATCCCTATATCGACAATCTCCCCCAAGCGATGCAACGTTTTTTGGGCAGCAGGAAGAAAAGCATTCGGCGGCATGAGTTCATCCATGTGGATATTTTTTCGCCCCACAAATGCAAACACGCCAAATAGGTTAGCAATATTAAACATTGTTTGATATAATTATCTTCATTTGGAAAGGATTAACCCATGGAAGTCACAGAAACTTCAGAGCAGGTGAAAATAGAGGCGCAACGTTTTGAAGACGTGGCACGTTACAACATTCGCCGCTATATGCGATTGACCGGCAAGATTCAGAAAGACTTGGCCCATGCCTTAGGAGTCTCGCGGCCTACCATCACCTTGATGCTTAAAGGGGAAACGAAAATTAATTTGAGGCAAGTGTTCCTTATTGCCAAAGCTCTTGGCGTGACAGTCGAAGATCTTATCGATGATACTTATTATTGCCAAGATGAAGAGTTCATGAAAAAGCTGAAACCGACGACTGATGCCGAGAAGCCGGGTGCTTTGGTAGGTGCCGGCGCGCCTAGGTACCTTGTCAGCCCCTTCAACCCCGACGCCCCTTTTGAAAACGGAATCTCAGGTGCAGCCAAAGGTGCCATGGCCGGCGTGATCCGATCCGGAGCCACCGGTGGCCCGGGATCCACACCTGAGTCCGTCGCGTCCTCGAAGCATGACGGCAGAACGGCTCTCCCCCGGTCTCAAGCCCATGAGACACTTGGGACCATGACTACCATCATCATGCGCACCTCCGAAGGTGACATCACCATCAACCTGTTCGACGATCAGACGCCCGTGACCGTGAAGAACTTCCTCGGTCTGGCGACCGGCGAGAAGGAATGGACGGACCCATTCACCGGCCAGCCGTCCCATGAGCCGTTCTACAACGGCCTGACCTTCCACCGCATCATCAAGGACTTCATGATCCAGGGCGGCTGCCCGCTGGGCAATGGCACCGGCGGCCCCGGCTACGACTTCGACGACGAGATCGTCCCCGAACTCACATTCGACCGGCCGTATCTGCTGGCCATGGCGAACGCCGGCCTGCGTCGCGGCCGCGACGGCAAGGCGCATGGCACCAACGGCTCCCAATTCTTCATCACCACCGTGCCGACCCCGTGGCTCGACGGACACCACACGATCTTCGGCGAGGTCGCCGACGACGAGTCCAAGGCCGTGGTCGACAAGCTTGAGGCCGTGCCGACCGACCGTTCCGACGCGCCGCTCGAACCTGCCGGCATCATGTCCATCGAAGTGGTGAAGTAAGCGCGGCGGCAATTCGAAGCCGACACTCCGATACACATGGAAGAGCCCTGAACCCTCGTCGGGTCAGGGCTCTTCGTATGCGTGCCGGGTCTGCTACCACCCTCCGGCGCTGCGCGCCACCTCCCGCCAGCGGGAGGGGAGGGGGCTACAGGACGTTGAAGTGCTTGAGCGCGTTCATGATGCCGTCGTGGTCGACGTCATCGGTGATGTAGTCGGCCGCGGCCTTCGCCGGTTCGGTCGCATTGCCCATCGCCACGCCGATGCCGGCGAAGGCGAGCATGTCGGCGTCGTTGCCGCCGTCTCCGAACGCGATGGTCTGCTCACGCGTCCAGCCGTAATGCCTCATGAACCGCTTCATTCCCTCGGGTTTGCCGCCGTCGGCAGGAATCAGGTCGGTGAAGTCCGGATGCCAGCGCACGCCTCTGACATTGCGACACATGCCGGACAGCTTCGCTTCATCTTCAAAGCTGATGTACGGGCTGATCTGGAACGTCTCATACTTCAGCGCCCTCTCGTGCGGATCGTCGATGTTCACGGTCGGTGCGGTCTTGCCGAGTTGGCGCCACGTGGCCTGCATCGCGTCGGTGATCTGGTTGAAGTAGACGTAATCCTTTTCGCAGTAGTTCGCCACCACGTCGGGGTGCTCGTCAAGCCAGCGGGTGATGGTGACGATGTCCTCGGGCAGCAGCGACTCCTTCTCCAGGAGCCCGTGGTCGTCGAAGCAGTACTGCCCGTTCAGCGCGATGATGCCGTCGAAGTGCACCGGCATCATGTCGAGCACGACGGTCATGTGCGACGGCGCCCGACCGGAGCAGATGAACACCTTCACCCCGCGATCCTGCAGCTCGTGCAGCGCGTCGATGGAGGACTGCGGGATCACATGCGTCACGAAACTCGTCAGCGTGCCGTCGATGTCGAAGAACGCCGCCTTGATGTCGGCTCGCACGGTGGCCGTCGCGCCTCCGGCGCCCGCTGTCATGATGTCGTCCGATGCCATGTACGCAACCTCCGCGATACGAAATTCGGTCATCCCCAGTGTATGAACAGCGCTGGATGGCATCCCGTAACGCGTTATCAGACCCGCCCCGCGACTGCCGCCGTCGCTGCCGTATGGTGGGCGTTGTCAACCAATCAGAGGGGGAACGAACATGACAGCAGCAACACAACAGGCGGGCTCTCCCGACAATGAGCCGGTGCGCGTCAACCATACCGTGCGCAACATCGTCATCGCCCTCATCGTGGTCGCCGTGATGAGCGCCGGCCGGGTCGTGGAGCGCGGAGATGTGTGCAACGTGTTCGCGGCACCCCAGCAGGCGGTGACCAAGCGGTTCATCGACACGGTATCCGGTTCGGCCATCGGCTCGATCACCTACGAGTTCTCGGGCGACGATGCGCTGGTGCGCGACTTTCTCGGGGGAGCTGTCACGTTCCAGCGATGTCATCGACTTCGGCACGGCGGCGGACCCCATAGGCTACGAGGACGCCATCGCCGCAGCCGTCCGCGGCAGACAAGGAGGAGACGCGATGAGTCCCTGGTCCCATGCGTACGACATCGCCGGCCACCAGACCGACTGGACGGTTATCAGAAAGTCGACCAGACGGTGACCTGGACGGCCGTGATCATCATGATCGTGCTGGTCCAGATCGTGCAGGGCATCGCGAACGCCATCGCCAAGCGTATATTGAAGCTACAGAGGTAACATGGCATGACATCTCGCGGGGAAGGAACGTAAATCATGGTCGAACATGTCGGGGTCACGGACGAGCTGATCGGCATACGGCATTATCTGCATCAGCATCCCGAACGCAGCTTCAAGGAGGTCGAGACCAGCGCGTATCTGGCCCGTCTGCTGCGCGGGCATGGCATAGACGTGCTCGACACGACGTTGGAGACCGGCGTCGTCGCGCTCATCGAGGGAGAGGTGCCGGGACCGCGCATCGCGCTGCGTGCCGACATCGACGGCCTGCCGATCACCGAGGACACCGGCCTGCCGTTCAGCTCGCTGAACCCCGGCGTGATGCACGGCTGCGGCCATGACCTGCACATGACCGGGCTTTTGGGCGCGGCGTTCTGGCTGGCCGATCACCGCGACCGCATCGCAGGCAGCGTGAAGATCGTTTTCCAGCCGGCCGAGGAGGTGGGCCTGGGCGCCCGCACGGTCGTGGAATCCGGCGCGACGGATGACGTGAAGGCCATCATCGGCACGCATAACAACCCGAACTACGCCCCCGGACAGATCGCCATCGGCCCTCAGCCGATGATGGCCGGCTGCGTGAAGTTCAAGGTCACGCTGCATGCCCAGGGCACCCATGCCGGGTACCCGCAGAAGGGCACCGGCCCCATCGAGGCGCTCGCCTCGATGATCCTCGCCCTGCAGACCATCGTGAGCCGCAACATCTCGCCGTTCCACGCCGTGGTGCTGTCCATCACCGAAGTGCATGGCGGGCACGTGTGGAACGTCGTGCCCGCCGAAGCGGGATTCCAAGGCACCGTGCGCTTCTTCGACCAGGACGACGAACGGCTGGTCCACCGGCGTTTCGTGGCGGAGGTCGAGCACACGGCCGAAGCGTACGGGATCGCGGCCGACGTGGACTGGGACTGCATCCAGGTGCCGCTGGTCGGCGACGAGGAGCTGTCCGAGGCGGTCGCGGCCGACGTGCCCTCCTACGCGGCGCTCAAGCCGATACATCCCAGCATGGCGGGGGAGGATTTCGTGGAGTTCTCGGGATGCGGGGCCCGTCTGGTGTTCGCGTTCATCGGCTCGAACGGGGAACCAGGGTGCGCCGACTGGCACAGTCCGCACTTCGTCGGCGTGGACGGCGCGATCGGGCCCGCCGTTGACTTCTATGTCAACGCCTCGCTGCGGGTGCTCGCCGAGCTTCGCTGACGGGCGGTGGAACGGATCATCCCGCGTGACGGCATGTGCCGTCCCTGTCGTCCGTCATCTCGGCTGGGTACTATAGGGCACTATGACCCATCTTCGTTTTGCCCTTGCCCAGATCGACACCTGCGTCGGCGACCTCGACGGCAACGCCGACAAAATCATGCACTACGCGCATCTCGCCGCGCATGAAGGCGCCCACGTCGTCATCTTCCCGGAAATGACGCTGACCGGATACCCCATCGAGGATCTGGCGTTGCGCCGCACGTTCCGCAAGGCGGCGTGGGACAAGGCGAACTGGCTGGCGACCGAGCTGGAGGCCGACGGATTGGGCGACCTGTATGTCGCCGTCGGCACGGTCGGCACCGACCACGCGTCCGACAAACCTCGCAACCGCATGGTCGTGCTGCACGACGGCATGGTCTGGGCCGGCTACGACAAGCATTTCCTGCCGAACTACGGCGTGTTCGACGAGTTCCGCATCTTCGCGGCCGGCGACCGCACCGTCGTGCTCGACATCGACGGCGTGCGCATCGGCGTGGCGATCTGCGAGGACATCTGGCAGGACGGCGGGCCGGTCGCCCGGCTCGCCGACGAGCATATCGACGTGCTGATGACGATGAACGGCTCGCCGTACGAGGAGGGCAAGACCCATACGCGTTACGACCTCGCGGTCAGGCGTGCGGCCGAGGTCGGCGCCCCGATGATCTACGTGAACCAGGTCGGCGGTCAGGATGACCTGGTGTTCGACGGCGGCAGCTTCGTTGTCGACCGCGACGGCACGTTGCTGGAACGTTCCCCGATGTTCATGGAGCATCTGGGACTCTTCGACCTCGACACGGACGCCGAGCATCAGACGACGGGCGACATCGCGGACCTTCCCGACCCGGACGAGGAGGTGTACACCGCCTGCGTGCTGGGCCTGAAGGACTACATGGCGAAGAACCGGTTCTCCGGCGTGTGCCTGGGCCTGTCCGGCGGCATCGACTCCGCGCTGGTGGCGGCGATGGCCGCCGACGCCTGCGGCGGACACAACGTGCATGGCATCTCGATGCCGAGCATGTATTCCTCCATCGGTTCCAAGGACGACGCCGCCGACCTGGCGGCCAACATCGGCGCACATTACGACGTGCAGCCGATCGAGCCCATGTTCAATGTGTACCAGGGCCAGCTCAAGCTCGAAGGCGTGGCCGCGGAGAACCTGCAGGCCCGCATCCGCGGCGTCATCGTCATGGCGTACTCCAACAGCCTCGGTCTGCTCGCCGTCGCCACGGGCAACAAGTCCGAGCTGGCGTGCGGCTATTCGACCATCTACGGCGACGCCGTCGGCGGATACGCGCCGATCAAGGACCTGCTCAAGACCCGTGTCTGGGAACTGTCCCGCTGGCGCAACCGGGCCGCTGCCGCAGGCGTCGGCATCGGCGGGCTGCGCATCGTCGGCAATGAGAACGGCGATGCCGGAACGCCGCTGCCCGGCGGCGTGATGATTCCGGTCAGCAGCATCGAGAAGGCGCCGAGCGCCGAGCTGCGCCCGGGGCAGAAGGATTCCGATTCGCTGCCCGAATATGAACTGCTCGACAAGGTGCTCGCCGCATACATCGAGCATGCGCACGGTCGCGCCGACCTGCTGGCCGACGGCTTCGACGAGAAGACCGTCGACACGGTGATGCGACTGGTGGACCGCGCGGAGTGGAAGCGCCGCCAGTATCCGCTCGGGCCGAAGGTCACCGCGCTCGCGTTCGGCCGCGACCGGCGTCTGCCCGTCACCAACGCGTTCCGTGAGTAGGGGAGCGCTCGCCCGGCCGCCGCATAGGCGCGGTGCCGGGCGCCGCGGCGCGCTACCATGGGTGCGGGGAGGACGCCATGACCGACAAGCAGTGGTATTTCAACACGAAGACCGAGCAGCCCGAGTTGGGCATGCTCTCACCGAGCTCCCACCGCATGGGGCCGTACAAGACCCGCGAGGATGCCCTTGAGGCGTGGAAGATCGTCAAGGAGCGCAATGCGCTGTGGGCGGAAGCCAATCGCAAGTGGCGCAAATGGGGCGAGAACACGCCCTCGGGCGGCCGCGACGACGGCTTCGACGGCTTCGACGACTGACGACACGGCGTGAATGTGAGATAAGTCACGCCGTCTCTCAGCCAGCTCACATCGACCGGCTAGTAGAATCATTTCTTGACGACAACGTGAAGATGCGTTGCACGACACAAGGAGTGAATATGACAGCAGTTGATGCGACCGCTCTTACTGCCGAAGAGCTTCAGGCCAAGGCCTGGGACGGCTTCGTCGAAGGCGACTGGCAGAAGGACATCGACGTTCGCGACTTCATCCAGAAGAACTACACCCCGTACACCGGTGACGAGTCCTTCCTGGCCGACGCGACCGACAAGACCAAGCACCTGTGGAAGTACCTCGACGACAACTACCTGGCGGTCGAGCGCAAGCAGCGCGTCTACGATGTCGACACCCACATCCCGGCCAGCATTGACGCCTTCCCGGCCGGTTACATCGAGTCCCCCGAGGTCGACAACGTCGTTGTCGGCCTGCAGACCGACGTCCCCTGCAAGCGTGCGATGATGCCGAACGGCGGCTGGCGCATGGTCGAGCAGGCCATCAAGGAGGCCGGCAAGGAGCCGGACCCGGAGATCAAGAAGATCTTCACCAAGTACCGCAAGACCCACAACGACGGCGTCTTCGGCGTCTACACCAAGCAGATCAAGGTAGCTCGCCACAACAAGATCCTCACCGGTCTGCCGGATGCCTACGGCCGCGGCCGCATCATCGGCGATTACCGTCGTGTGGCCCTGTACGGCGTGAACACGCTGATCAAGTTCAAGCAGCGCGACAAGGACTCCATCCCGTACCGCAACGACTTCACCGAGCCGGAGATCGAGCACTGGATCCGCTTCCGCGAAGAGCATGACGAGCAGATCAAGGCCCTGAAGCAGCTGATCAACCTCGGCAACGAGTACGGCCTCGACCTGTCCCGCCCGGCACAGACCGCACAGGAAGCCGTGCAGTGGACCTACATGGGCTACCTCGCCTCCGTCAAGAGCCAGGACGGCGCCGCCATGTCCTTCGGCCGCAACTCTGCGTTCTTCGACTGCTACTTCGAGCGTGACCTGCAGTCCGGCAAGATCACCGAGACCGACGCCCAGGAGATCATCGACAACATCGTCATGAAGCTGCGCATCGTGCGCTTCCTGCGCACCAAGGACTACGACGCGATCTTCTCCGGCGACCCGTACTGGGCGACCTGGTCCGACGCCGGCTTCGGCGACGACGGCCGTCCGATGGTAACCAAGACCTCCTTCCGTCTGCTCAACACGCTGACGCTGGAGCACCTCGGACCCGGCCCCGAGCCGAACATCACAATCTTCTGGGATCCGAAGCTGCCGGAAGGCTACAAGCGCTTCTGCGCCAAGATCTCGATCGACACCTCGGCCATCCAGTACGAGTCCGACAAGGAGATCCGCAACCACTGGGGCGACGACGCGGCCATCGCCTGCTGCGTGTCCCCGATGCGCGTCGGCAAGCAGATGCAGTTCTTCGCGGCCCGCGTGAACTCCGCCAAGGCCCTGCTGTACGCGATCAACGGCGGTCGTGACGAGATGACCGGCATGCAGGTCATCGACAAGGGCGTCATCGAGCCCATCGCTCCCGAGGCCGACGGCACGCTCGACTACGAGAAGGTCAAGAACAACTACGAGAAGGCCCTGAACTGGCTGTCTGAAGTGTATGTCAAGGCTCTGAACATCATCCACTACATGCACGATAAGTACGCCTACGAGTCCATCGAGATGGCGCTGCACGACAAGGAGGTGTACCGCACCCTCGGTTGCGGCATGTCCGGCCTGTCCATCGCCGCCGACTCCCTGTCCGCCGTCAAGTATGCCAAGGTCTACCCGATCTACAACAAGGACGCGAAGAACCTTGAAGGCCACGAGTACGAGTACGTCGAGGGCGCCGATGACGACCTGATCGTCGGTTACCGCACCGAAGGCGACTTCCCGATCTACGGCAACGACGACGACCGCGCCGACGACATCGCCAAGTGGGTCGTCTCCAC
>ENA-ORTH01000368-ORTH01000368.1-human-gut-metagenome-genome-assembly--contig:-NODE-368-length-57676-cov-5.616442_pt1 | contig 57676 bp, 54 predicted proteins | sample MGYA00241914_ERZ509192 | MGnify/ENA primary metagenome ERZ509192 (study PRJEB26280, sample SAMEA2338826) | human gut metagenome | biome: human gut; feature: human-associated habitat; material: faeces...
TACCTCCATCATCATTCCCTGGCTGAAAGAGAACTACAACAACTGCGAAGTGATCGCGGTGTCGGGCGACGTGGGGCAGGGAACGGAGCTGGACGGGCTCGAGGAAAAAGCGCTGAAGACAGGCGCGTCGAAACTGTATATTGAGGATCTGACGGACGAGTTTGTCAACGACTTCATCATTCCGACGGTGAAGGCGGGAGCTCTGTACGAGGAATATATGCTTGGAACGAGCTTTGCGCGTCCGCTGATCGCCAAGCGCCTGGTGGAGATCGCGAAGGCAGAGGGGGCCGACGCGATCTGCCACGGGTGCACGGGCAAGGGAAACGACCAGGTACGGTTTGAGCTGGCGATCAAGGCGTTCGCGCCGGACATGGCGATCATCGCGCCGTGGAGAGAGTGGACGATCAAGTCTCGGGAAGAGGAGATCGCGTACGCGGAGGCGCACAATGTGCCCTTGAAGATCACGCGTGAGACGAACTACTCGAAGGACAAGAACCTGTGGCACCTGAGCCACGAGGGCCTGGACCTGGAGGACCCGGCCAACGAGCCCCAGTATGAGAAGCCCGGCTTCCTGGAGATGAGCGTCAGCCCCATCGCTGCCCCCGACAAGCCCACCTACGTGACCATCGACTTTGAAAAGGGCGTGCCCGTGGCGGTGGACGGGGAGAAGATGAAGGCCAGCGACGTGATCCGCAAGCTGAACAAGCTGGGCGGCGAGAACGGCATCGGCCTGCTGGACATCGTGGAGAACCGGCTGGTGGGCATGAAGGACCGGGGCGTGTACGAGACCCCCGGCGGCACCATCCTCTACAAGGCCCACCAGTGCCTGGAGATGATTACCATCGACAAGGATACCGCCCACATGAAGAGCAAGCTGGCGGTGGACTTCGCGGACCTGGTGTACAACGGCAAGTGGTTCACCCCCCTGCGGGAGGCCCTCAGCGCCTTCGCTGACAAGACCCAGGAGCACGTCACCGGCAGCGTGAAGCTGAAGCTGTATAAGGGCAACATGATAACGGCCTCTATCACCTCGCCCGAGTCTCTGTACTCCGAGGAACTGGTGACCTTCAACGAGAGCAGCTATGACCAGACCAACGCCACCGGCTTCATCAACCTGTGGGGCCTGCCCGACACAGTGCTGGCACTGCGGGAGCAGGGGAAGCTCTGAGAGATTTCGGAGGGGAGCGGGCTCCCCTCCGAGCCGCCCCACCACCAGTCCTCAGACTGGTGAACGCTGCCCAGGGCGGCTGGGGCAAAGTATTTTCGGCAGGTACACGCCCTGCCGAAAATGTTTTCAATATGCCCGGCGGGGAGAGGCAAGACCATTACAAGACCACAGGGGCGGGGCGGAGAGGCTTCTTCGCCCTGCGTCTGCCATGAAAGGAACAACAGCTTATGAAACTCTGGGGCGGACGCTTTCAAAAAGACACCGACCTGCTGGTGAATGAACTCAACGCCTCCATCAGCTTTGACCAGCGGCTGTACAGGGAGGACATTACCGGCTCCATGGCCCACGCCGCCATGCTGGCGGACTGCGGCATCATCTCCAAAGAGGACGCCGCCGCCATCACCAGCGGTCTGGAGGACATTCTGGCAGACATCGAGGCGGGGAAGGCGGCATTCACCGCCGACAACGAGGACATCCACATGAACGTGGAGGCCCTGCTCACCGCCCGGATCGGCGACGCGGGGAAGCGGCTCCACACTGCCCGCAGCCGCAATGACCAGGTGGCCCTGGACTTCCGGATGTATGTCCGGGAGCAGATCCCCGTCATCGTGGGGCAGCTGCTGGAGCTGGAGACGGTCCTCTGCCGTCAGGCGAAGAAGCACCAGACCGCCGTGATGCCCGGCTACACCCATCTCCAGCGGGCGCAGCCCATCTCCTTTGCCCAGCATCTGATGGCCTATGCCGCCATGTTCCGCCGGGACGTGACCCGGCTGGAGGACTGCGGGGCCCGGCTGGACGAGTGTCCCCTGGGATCCGGCGCCCTGGCGGGCACAACCTATCCCATCGACCGGTGGGAGACGGCAAAGGCCCTGGGCTTCGCCGCACCCATGGGCAACTCCCTGGACGGCGTCAGCGACCGGGACTACGCGCTGGAGCTTTTGAGCGGCCTGTCCATTTTGATGATGCACCTGAGCCGCTTCGCCGAGGAGGTCATCCTCTGGTGCAGCTGGGAGTTCAAGTTCATCGAGCTGGACGACGCCTATGCCACTGGCTCCTCCATCATGCCCCAGAAGAAGAACCCGGACGTGGCGGAGCTGGTCCGGGGCAAGACGGGCCGGGTCTACGGCGACCTGATGAGCCTGCTGACCGTCATGAAGGGCCTGCCTCTGGCATACAACAAGGACATGCAGGAGGACAAGGAGCCGGTGTTCGACGCCGTGGACACGGTGGAGATGTGCCTGCCGGTGTTCGCCGCCATGCTGGACACCATGACCGTCCGGACGGACAATATGCGGAAGGCCGCCGGCCACGGCTTCATCAACGCCACCGACTGCGCCGACTACCTGACGAAAAAGGGGATGCCCTTCCGGGACGCCTACACCGTCACCGGCCATCTGGTGGCCCAGTGCACGGCCCGGGGCAAGACATTGGAGGAACTGACGCTGGAGGAGCTGAAGGCTGTCTCCGAGCTCTTCGAGGCGGACGTGTATGACGCGCTGAACCTGGAGAACTGTATGGCCCTGCGGAGCAGCTACGGCGGCCCGGCGGTGGCGGAGACCGCAAGGCAGATCGGGGAGATCGAACAGTTCATTCAGAAGATCAAAGAGAACAGATAAAAGGATAAAAGATAGGCAGATCCGGTAATATCTCTTATCCCTTATCTTCACTGGGGTGATGATATGAAACCAAAGGTCTACATCGACGGAAAGGATGGCACCACCGGCCTGCAAATCTATGACCGGCTGGCGGCGCGGGACGACATCGACCTGCTGCTGATCGACGAGGCGAAGCGGAAGGACCCGGGCGAACGGAAACGGCTGATGGCGGAAGCGGACATCGTGTTTTTGTGCCTGCCGGACGCGGCGGCTGTGGAGGCCGTGGCCCTGGCGGAGGGCTCCGGCGCCCGGATGATCGACGCATCCACCGCCCACCGGACGGCGCCGGGCTGGGTCTACGGCTTCCCGGAGCTGCGGCCCGGCCAGCGGGAGGCCATCGCGGGGGCCCGATATGTGGCCAACCCCGGCTGCCACGCCACGGGGTTCATCTCCATTGTCGCGCCGCTGGTTCAGGCGGGGCTGCTGTCCGCGGACGCGGACCTGTGCTGCTTCTCCCTCACCGGCTACTCCGGCGGCGGGAAGAAAATGATCGCCCAGTACGAGGCGGCGGAGAAGGCAGAGAGCCTTTACAGCCCCGGCCTCTACGGCCTGACCCAGGCCCACAAGCACCTGCCGGAGATGCAGAAGCTCTGCGGCCTGAAAAAGCCCCCGGTGTTCACGCCCATCGTGGATGACTACTACAAGGGCATGGCTGCCACAGTGCCCCTGCACAGGAGTCAGCTGACGGGGGAGGCCACCCTCCATCAGGTGTGGCAGGCGCTGGCGGACCACTACGCCGGGGAAAAGCTGGTCCATGTGGCCCCGGAGGGGAGCGCGGACGCAGGATCCAAGCTGTACGGCAACGCCAGAGCCGGGGACAACGGCCTGACCCTGGTGGCGGCGGGAAATGACGAGCGATTCACCATCACCGCCCTGTTCGATAACCTGGGGAAAGGGGCCTCCGGCGCGGCGGTGCAGAACATGAACATTATGCTGGGATTTGAGGAGACCGCTGGACTGCTGTGAGGCAAAAGTGAAGAAAAGAGATAAGGGATAGGCGCGCCCTGATTTTGGCGGGGGAGAGATGTCCCTTATCTGTTGAAGAGAGGATGATACGATGCTGAACTTCATCACCGGCGGCGTGTGCGCCGCCCAGGGCTTCCGGGCCGGGGGCATCCACGTGGGGGTCAAGACCCACGCGGCCTGGAAAAAGGACGTGGCGCTGATCGTGTCCGACGAGGACTGCGCCTGCGCCGCCGTGTATACGAAAAACGCCGTGAAGGCCGCCCACATCCATGTGGACAAGCGCCATCTGGCGGACGGAAGGGCCCGGGCTGCCGTTATCAACAGCGGCAACGCCAACGCCTGCGCCCCCATGGGAGAGGAAAACGCGGAGCGGGTCTGCGCGGCGGCAGGCAAGGCCCTGGGCTGCCGGCCGGAGGATGTGGTGGTAGCCGCCACCGGCGTCATCGGTCAGACGCTGAACGTGGCGGTCATCGAGCAGGGGATGCCGGAGCTGTGCGCGGCGGCGGCCCACACGGCGGCGGGCAGCGACGCGGCCGCCCACGCCATCATGACCACGGACACCGTCAAGAAGGAGCTGGCAGTGGAGACCGTTATCGGCGGCAAGACCGTCCGGATGGGCGGCATCGCCAAGGGTTCCGGCATGATCCACCCCAACATGGGCACCATGCTGTGCTTCCTGACCACCGACTGCGCCATCTCCTCGGAGATGATCAAGTCCGCCCTGCTGGAGACCGTTCAGGCCAGCTTCAACCGCATCAGCGTGGACGGAGACACCTCCACCAACGACACGTGCTGCGTCCTGGCCAACGGCTTGGCGGGGAACCCTGTCATCACGGAGAAGGGGCCGGACTACGACGCCTTTGTGGAGGCCCTGCGCGCCCTGTGTGTGGAGCTGGCGAAAAAGATGGCCTCCGACGGGGAGGGCGCTACCCACCTCATCACCTGCACCGTCACCGGAGCCGGGAGCGAGCAGAGTGCTGAGACCGTCGCCAAATCCGTGATCGGCTCCGCCCTCACCAAGGCGGCCATCTTCGGTGCGGACGCCAACTGGGGCCGGGTGCTGTGCGCCATGGGCTATTCCGGGGAGGACTTCAATCCGGACAAGGTGGATGTGGCCTTCCAGAGTCAGGCGGGCAGCGTCCAGGTGTGCGCCAAGGGCCGGGGGCTGGATTTTGATGAAGATCTGGCCAAGAGGGTCCTGACGGAGCACGATGTCACCATTGCCATCACCATGGGCGAGGGAGATAGCAGCTGCACCTGCTGGGGGTGCGACCTCACCTATGAGTATGTGAAGATCAACGGGGATTACCGGACGTAAACCGGGATGCCCGATAGTGCCCTTGCGGGGAGCGGAGATGGGCCGCTGTCCGGCGGCCTATCCGCACCCCGTAGCGGGTGCATCTGTCCAGTCATCATAGCTGCCATTCCCGCGTCCCATGGGACACCTCCTCCCCCTCCGGCGGAATCCCGCCGATTTTCAAGAAAAGAGTTGATGTTACGATGTCCTCCCACGCACAGCAGGCGCGGACGCTTGTGGAAGCCCTGCCCTATATCCAGAAATTCACCGGCAAGACCATCGTGGTCAAGTACGGCGGCAACGCCATGGTGTCCGACGAACTCCGCCGGGCTGTCATGTGCGACATCATCCTGCTGTCCCTGGTTGGCATTCGGGTGGTGGTGGTCCACGGCGGCGGGCCGGAGATCAGCGAGATGCTGAAGAAGCTCGGCCACGAAAGCCGGTTTGTGGACGGCCTGCGCTATACCGACGCCGAGACCATGGACGTGGTCCAGTCCGTCCTCTGCGGCAAGGTCAACAAGAATCTGGTGGCCCAGCTGAACCGTCTGGGGGGCCAGGCCATCGGCCTGTGCGGCATGGATGGGCAGCTGTTCCAGGCGGAGCAGCTGGACGAGAAGTACGGCCTGGTGGGAAAGATCACGGGTGTGAATCCGGAGCCGGTGGAAAACGCCCTGCTCAGCGGCTATATCCCCGTGGTGTCCACCGTGGCCCAGGGCGTGGACGCGGACACCGCCTACAACATCAACGCGGATACCGCCGCCTCCAAGCTGGCAGCCGCCATGGGGGCGGAGAAGCTGATCCTGCTGACGGACGTGCGGGGTCTGCTGCGCAATCCCAGGGACGAGGAGACGCTGATCCACGTGGTCCACACCTACGACGTGCCGGGCCTGGTGGCCCAGGGCATCATCTCCGGGGGCATGATCCCCAAGATGGAGTGCTGTGTGGACGCCATCGCCGGCGGCGTGGAGCGGGTCCACATCCTGGACGGACGCATTCCCCATTCCATTCTCATTGAGCTCCTCAGTGATGAGGGCATCGGCACCATGTTGAAAAAGGAGGACTGATCCCATGACCAGCCAAGAGATCAAGGCCCTGACCGGGCAGTACATCATGAACACCTACGGCCGCTTCCCGGTGGCCATCGACCATGGACAGGGCGCCACGCTCTACGACCCCGAGGGCAACGCCTACATCGACTTCACCAGCGGCATCGGCGTCAGCGATCTGGGCTATGGCTGTCAGCCCTGGGTGGACGCCATCGCCAAGCAGGCGGGGAAGATCGGCCACACCTCCAACCTGTTCTACACCGAGCCACCGGCCCGGCTGGCGGAGATCCTCTGCAAGCGGACCGGCATGAGCAGCGTATTCTTCGCCAACGGCGGCGGCGAGGCCAACGAGGGCATGATTAAGCTGGCGAGAAAGTACAGCTTCGACAAGTACGGCAGGGGCCGTGCCGCCATCGTCACTCTGAACAACTCCTTCCACGGCCGCACCATCACCACCCTGACGGCCACCGGCCAGGACGTGTTCCACAACTATTTCTTCCCCTTCACCGAGGGGTTCCGGTATGCCGACGCCAACGACCTTGCCTCCCTGGAGGCCGCGGCGGGGGACGACGTGTGTGCCGTCATGATGGAGCTGGTCCAGGGCGAGGGCGGCGTGCTGCCCCTGGACCGTGACTATGTGAAGGCCGTTGCCAGACTGTGCGCGGAGAAGGACTGGCTGCTGCTGGTGGACGAGGTCCAGACCGGCGTAGGGCGGACGGGCAGCCTCTTCGCCTTCCAGCAGTACGGCATTTTGCCGGACGTGGCGTCCTTCGCCAAGGGCATTGCCGGGGGACTGCCCATGAGCGGCATTCTGGCCAATGAGAAATGCCGGGACGTGCTGGGCCCCGGCACTCATGCCACCACCTTCGGCGCCAATCCGGTGTGCGCTGCCGCCGGTCTGGTGGTGCAGGAGACGCTGACGGACGCGTTTCTGGAGGACGTCCGGGCCAAGGGCACGTATCTGCGTAACCAGATCGAGGCGCTGGACCTGCCCTGCTTCGGCGCCACCCGGGGCATGGGGCTGATGATCGGCATCCAGGTGAAGGACGGCTGGACCAATAAGGAGATCGCAAGCAAGCTGATCGAAAACGGCCTGCTGGTGCTGACCGCCGGACCGGGTATGCGGCTGCTGCCGCCTCTTGTGATCTCCCAAGAGGAGATGGACCAGGGGCTGGAGATCCTGAAAAAGACGCTCTCCTGAATCTGTCTTTTTCGCTCCGGCCGGGGACCTGCTGCGCCCCGCCGTGACTCCGGCACTTACACGAACACCCGCTATAACTCTAACACTAACACTAACTATAACCCTAACTATAACCCTAACTATAACCCTAACTATAACCGGAGAATTTTACACAATTTTCCCGGACTAAATGATAAAAGCGCCCATGGCGGGACAGAGAGGAGACACCCATGGAAAACCACACCCATTTTTTAAAGCTCCTGGACTTTACCCCGGCGGAGATCCAGCAGTTCCTGGACACCGCAGCAGATCTGAAGGCCAAAAAGAAGGCCGGCATTCCCCACCGGTATCTGGAGGGGAAGAACGTGGCTCTGATCTTCGAAAAAACCTCCACCCGGACCCGGTGTGCCTTTGAGGTGGCCTGCCAGGACTTAGGCATGGGTTCCACCTACCTGGGTCCCACTGGCAGCCAAATCGGTGTGAAGGAGTCCATCGCCGACACCGCCCGGGTGCTGGGCCGGATGTACGACGGCATCGAGTACCGGGGCTTCGGACAGGAAATTGTGGAGGAGCTGGCAAACTACGCTGGGGTGCCGGTGTTCAACGGCCTCACCAATGAGTTCCACCCCACCCAGATCCTGGCAGACTTCCTGACCATCCAGGAGCACTTCGGGAGACTCAAGGGCATCAAGCTGGTGTATCTGGGGGACGCCCGGTTCAATATGGGCAATAGTCTGATGGTGGGCTGCGCCAAGATGGGGATGCACTTTGTGGCCTGCGCCCCAAAGGCGTACATGCCGGACCAGAAACTGATCGATACCTGCTTACGTCTCGCCGCCGAGACCGGCGCGGTGCTGGAGTTCATCGAAGACCCCATGGAAGCTGTCAAGAACGCCGACGTGCTGTACACGGACGTTTGGGTCTCCATGGGGGAGCCGATGGAGGTCTGGCAGGAGCGCATTGCCGCCCTGGCGCCCTATCAGGTGACAAAGGCCCTGATGGACAACGCCGGGCCCCAGTGCAGGTTCATGCACTGCCTGCCCGCCTACCATGACCACAAGACCAAGGTGGGGAAAGAGATGGGCGAGAAGTTCGGACGGGAGGCCATGGAGGTCACCGACGAGGTGTTCGAGTCCCCGGCCTCCATCGTCTTTGACGAGGCGGAGAACCGGATGCACACCATCAAGGCCGTCATGTATGAGCTGATGAAGTAAGAGAACGGAAAATCGCCCCGGAGTATCAAAACTCCGGGGCGGTTTTTACGAATTTTCAATGGGGATCAGGTCGCCGGGCTGCCAGTCGTCAGGTGCGGAAACATAGCCTAACAGTGTGCCGTTGTCGTTCTGCCAGTAATAAAACGGACGCCAGTCGTTCCGGCCGTGGTTGTCGGCGATGCGGACGGCCACTACCAGGGTGTCTCCGGGGTGCAGCGGCACTGGGTCCTCCGGCCCCATGGGCACGTGCATCTGCACATAGCCCTGCTGGTTCCACAGGTCCACGGCGGTGGTGAGGGGCGCGGACCACACCGGGACGGCATCGTCGTTGGAAAAGAGCGCAAGCTCTGCATCTGTCAGCTCCAACGGAATGTCGGTTTCGTTGCTGATCTGCAGGTCCAGCTCCTGGAACAGGAGACAACTGTTCTCCCACTCTTCCCCCCAGTTGCCGTTTATCCACAGCTGATAGGCGGACGGGTCCTCGTACAGCGTTTCCAGGGATTCTATCTGGCTGGTGTCCCCGTCGGTGAGGGTCACGGATACCTGGACCAGGGAGCCGCTCTCATCATCGTCCGCATCCATGACACCAGGCGGCACAGGCTCACCCATGGGCACGGCCCAGTTCTCCACCGTAAAGACGCCGCCGTCGTTCCGGGCCTGGGCCGATTCCGTTTTGCCGGTGTTGGTCTGGGCGGTGAAGGTGGCCACGGTGTCCGCCGTATACTCCTTGGGCGTCACACTGGCGGTGAGATACCACACCGCTTTCTCCAGATCATAGTCCTGAATTTGGACGGAATAGTCGCTGATGATGCTGCGCTGTTCCCGCATAAGGCCGGAGAGGGAGACATGCTGCTCGCCGAGGATATTGATGATGTCGCCGACCTGGTACTGGATCTCATCGATTTGGCCCCGCAGGTTAGAATAGTGCCGACACAGACCTGCGGCCGCCAGCACCAGGACCGCGCAGACTGCCGCGCCCGCGAGGAACTTCCGCCGCCGGCTCCACCGGGGGCGCCGGACCGCCTCCAGATATTTTTGTACGATGGCCTCCACTGCCGCCAGCTCCCGGTCGGTCAGCTCCCCCGCCGGGGCGGTGCCCTCCACGCCTTCACCGGGGGCTTCCGGGGCATCTTTTTCGGAACGGTCCTCCGCCGCTTCCGGCTCTACTCCCAGCAGGGCGCCGATGGTGACGCCAAAGATCCGGCTCATGGCGATCAGGTTCTCCAGTTCCGGCACGGCCGCGTCCGCCTCCCACTTGCTCACCGCCTGGCGGCTGACGCCCAGCCGCTCCCCCAGGGATTCCTGAGAGAGGCCGGCGGCCTTTCGGGCCTCCTGGATGCGGCGGCCCAGGGTCTGCTGCTCCCGCATGGTATCAACTCCTTTGCCCTCACCATACCAGAGAGCGGGAAAAAGCGCAACCACCGGCGGGTTTCCCGGATGTCAACCACGGGTTGCGGATGGGAAAAAGAAAATAATTTCCCCTGAATCTCCTGAAAAAACAAATAAAAAATCTCTGCTTGACAACAATTTTTTATTGTTCTATGGTAAGGGCAGAGCTGCCGGCGGCTCCTGACAGAACTGGAAGGAGCGAATACACATGAATCATTTGACCTTGCGGGGCACCCACCGGGAGATGGGCTTTCAGTGGGGCGCCCGGCTGGCGGAGCGCGGCCTGCGCCTGCTGGACCATGTGCCCTTTCCCCTGGAGGCGGAGCGGCGGGCCTTTGCTGCTGCCTGCCACCCGGCGTATGCGCGCCATTTCCCCGCCGCCCTGGAGGAGCTGGAGGGGCTGGCGGCGGGGCAGAACTGCCGGCGGGAGGACTTGGAGACGGTCCTCTTCACCACCTACGCCCTGCCGCCCGCCTGCGGCTGTTCCTGCCTGGCGGTGTCCAACGGGAACGGGGTGTTCTTCGGCCGGAACAGTGATTTCCTGACGGCGCTGGAGCCGGACTACACCCATGTGACATACGGATTTTCCGACAGGGCGATCCCCTTTACAGGGAACACCACCTCGTTCGTGCAGATGGAGGACGCCGTCAACGCCCGGGGACTGGCCATCGGGCTCACCTCTGTCTACACGCCCAGGCCCCGGCCGGGTCTGAACGCCGGCATGGTTCTGCGGCTGCTGGCGGAGACCTGCGCCGCCGTGCCGGAGGCCCTGGACCGCCTGCGGGTGCTGCCCCTGGCCTCCTGCCAGACGCTGACGCTGGCGGATGCCGCCGGGGACATTGCCGTGGCGGAGTGCAGCCCGGAGGGGATGCGGGTGGAGCGTCCCGGCCCGGCGGGACCCTTCGTCTGCGCCGCGAATCTCTTTCACTCGGATCTGGCGGTCCCGCTGCCGCCGGGGCTGGACTCCTGGCGGGCGGCGGAGCGGTACGACACGATGCGCCGGGTGCTGGAGCGGGAGGGGGAGACGCTGGCTCTTTCCGACGTCCAGGCCCTACTGGCGGGGCGAAAGGGCTTTCTATGCCAGTATGACCGGGCTGCGGGACGGGACACCGTCTGGTCCGCGGCCTGCGACCTGACCCGGCGGCGCTGCCTGCTGGCGGAGGGCAACCCGGGGCGGACGGCCTTCCGGGAGATTCCCTTCCCAGTGGAGCGGGGGGACAGCCGCCCTTGACACCCGCCGCCCGGCTGCATACAATAGAACGGAATCTGACAAAAAGGAGGGGCTGATATGGAGCGTTCCGCTGGCATCCTGCTGCCGGTGTTCTCCCTGCCGGGGGCATACGGCATCGGCTCCCTGGGCCGGGAGGCCCGGGCCTTTGCCGAATTTCTCCACAACGCCGGGCAGAGGTGGTGGCAGGTGCTGCCGGTGGGGCCCACCGGAGCGGGGAACTCCCCCTACACCAGCGAGTCCACCTTCGCCGGGAACCCGCTGCTCATCGACCTGGAGGACCTGCGGGACCGGGGCCTGCTGACGGAGGCGGAGTTGTCCGCCGCCCGGGTGCCGGAGGGGGCAGTCATCGATTACGCCGCCCTGTATGAGAGCCGGGAGACGCTGCTGCGGCGGGCCTTCTCCCGGCTGGGCGGCGCGGAGGCCCAGTCCGTGCGGGACTTTGCCGCCGCCAATCCCTGGCTGGGGGAGTACGCCCTGTACCGGGCGCTCAAGGCCCGCTTCGGCCAGACGGCCTGGTTCGACTGGCCGGACAAGGACCTCCTGAACCACGACCCGGCGGCGCTGGCGGCCGCCCGGCAGGAGCTGGCGGAGGATATCGCTTTTCACCAGGCGGTGCAGTTCTGGTTCTTCTCCCAGTGGAAGGCCCTGAAGGACCACGCCAACGGCCTGGGGGTGCGGATCATCGGGGATCTGCCCATCTATGTGTCCCTGGACAGCGCCGACGTGTGGAGCGAGCGGAGGGAGTTCCTGCTGGACAAGGCGGGGCGGCCCAGCCGGGTGGCGGGCGTGCCGCCGGACTACTTCTCGGAGGAGGGCCAGCTGTGGGGCAACCCCCTGTACGACTGGGCGGCCCAGAAGCGGGACGGCTTCGGCTGGTGGATCAGAAGGGTGGAGGGCGCCTCCCGCCTGTTCGACGCCATCCGCATTGACCATTTCCGGGCCTTTGAGCGGTACTGGTCCATCCCCGCCGGGGCGGAGACCGCCAAGGAAGGGCAGTGGGAGCCGGGCCCCGGCATGGACCTGCTGCGGGTCCTGACCGGCTGGTTCCCCCACATCACTTATATTGCCGAGGACCTGGGGCTTCTCACGCCGGAGGTCCACCAGCTCCGGGAGGCGGCGGGCCTGCCGGGCATGAAGGTGCTGGAATTCGCCTTTTCAGGCCCCGGCAACGATTATCTGCCCCACAACTACGGCAGCCGCCGGTGCGTCTGCTACACCGGCACCCACGACAACGACACCGCCCTGGGCTGGTACGACCACGCAGGGGAAGCGGAGCGGGCTTTCGCGGAGCGGTATCTGGGGGCCTCCGGCCGGGAGAATGTCCGGCAGGCGCTGCTGCGGTGCGGCATGGGCAGCACGGCGGAGCTGTTCGTGGCCCAGATGCAGGACTACCTGGCCCTGGGCAGCGAGGGGCGGATCAACGTCCCCGGCGTGGCGGCGGGCAACTGGCGCTGGCGGATGGCCCCCGGCGCGGCCGCGGCCGGGCTGGCGGCGGACATCCGGCGGCTGACGGAGGTCTACGGACGGTAAAGCAAAAGAACCCCCAGATGGGGGTTCTTTTATCATTCTGTGGCATTGTAAAAGTCTGCCAGCAGATCCCGCTCGGACACCTGAAGGACCTGACACAGGCAGGCCAGCTCATAATCCTTGACAAACCGGCGGTTTCTCTCAATTTTGCTGATAAGAGGCTGGTTAATGTCCACGCCCAGCAGCTGCAGCTGGGCGGCCAATTCCTCCTGGGAGAACCCGCGCTCCTTCCGAAGCTGTCGGAGGCGTTTGGCAATGAGATTGGACTCGGCGTTGTAATAGGACTTGTTCATGTTTTACACCAACACGATATATTTTCTTGACTATATCATGCCTGGTGATTTATAATTATTTCGTCCTGTTATAATGCGAGGAGGGAATCAAAATGAATTCTATCAGCGACAGGGAACTGTTGGAAAACCGGGACCGGGTGGAACAGCTCCGGTTTACCGCGTCAGTCGTGGGGGAGCTGATTGCACGGAATCAAATCGAATTGGTGCTGGGCAGCGATGCTGCGTGGAAAATGATTCGGGAACTGGCGGAGGAGCGCTGCTTCCAGGCCCTGCGGGAAATCCGGAATGTTCTGGACGACAGCGGTCTCACGGACCCGGAATGTTTTGCGGAAATCGAAAAAATCATCTCTGTGTTGGAGGAGCTGGGGGTCGGCTGCGGCAGGCGGCACGACTTCTGAGCGCCGCCCTTGACGGCGGGGGCGTTCCATGGTATCATTTCCCTGTCCCTGGGAAGAAGCTCTGACCGGCGGACCGGACAATTTTGGTTTCTGTCGCTCTGACCGGCACGGGCCAGCCCCGGCCGCAAGACGGGGAAGCGCCCGGCGGTGCCGGGCGGACGGCGCATGTCAAAATCCCCCTCTGCCAGTGCGGCGGAGGGGTTTACTTTTTGGAAAAAGGAGGAATCCTCTGTGGAGACCCGTGTGGCCGTGCTGGCGATCATCGTCCGGGACACGGCCTCTGTCCCGGCGCTGAACGAGCTGCTGCACCAGTACGCCCCCTATATCATCGGGCGGATGGGGGTGCCCTACCACGCCCGGGGCGTGAACATCATCAGCGTGGCGGTGGACGCACCGGCGGACGCCATCTCCGCCCTGTCCGGCAAGATCGGCCGGCTGGCGGGGATCACGGCCAAGACCGTTTACGCGCCGGAGGATGCGCTGCAACAAGGAAAGTGAGGAAACAGAAGATGAAACAGTGGATGAAGAAGAGTCTGGCGGCCTGCCTGGCCCTGGTTATGTGCCTGACCCTGGCCGCCTGTGGCGGGAAGGAGGGCGAGACGCCCGCGGAGGAGTCCGTCAACGTCCGGGTGGCGGCCCTGAAGGGACCCACCGCCATGGGCATGGTGAAGCTGATGAGCGATTATGCTCCTGTGGAGGAAGCGTTGGAGGATAAGGAGAATGTGGTGACCGCTGGCGGCGGAAACACCTATGAGTTCACCCTGGCCGCCTCCGCCGACGAGGTGTCCCCCAAGCTGATGCAGGGGGAGCTGGACATCGCCTGCGTGCCGGCCAACCTGGCCTCCGTGCTGTATAACCGGACGGACGGCGGCATCGTCACCCTGGCGGTGAATACCCTGGGCGTGCTGTATATTGTGGAGAATGGCAATTCCGTCCAGTCCATGGCGGATCTGGCGGGCCGGACCATCGTGGCCTCCGGCAAGGGCTCCACGCCGGAGTACGCCCTGCGGTATCTGCTGACGGAGAACGGCATCGACCCGGACACCGGCGTCACCATCGACTGGAAGAGCGAGCACAGCGAATGCGTGGCATCCCTGGCATCCGGCGCGGCCACCATCGCCATGCTGCCCCAGCCTTTCGTCACCGTGGCCCAGACCCAGCTGCCGGACCTGCGGGTGGCCCTGGACCTGACAGAGGAGTGGGACGCCCTGGACAACGGCTCCGCCCTGCTCACCGGCGTGGTGGTGGCCCGGGCAGACTTCGTGAAAGAGCACCCGGCGGCGGTCAGCAACTTCCTGGAGCAGTACAGCGCCAGCGTGGACTGGGTGAACGCCAACACCGCGGAGGCGGCGGAGCTGATTGGCGGCTATGACATCGTGGACGCTACTGTGGCGGAGAAGGCCCTGCCTTACTGCAATATCGTGTGCGTCACCGGCACGGAGATGATGGATATGCTGTCCGGCTATCTGAGCGTGCTGTGGGAGCAGGACGCAGAATCCGTGGGCGGCGGTATGCCCAACGACGACTTCTATTACGGCGCGTAACGGCTGACAAATTTTCCGCGCCCCGGGAACACCCGGGGCGCGGTGGTTTCCAGGAGAAAGGGGGAGGCAGATGAAGCGGCGAACAGGCTCTGTCCGGCTGTGGGCGGCGGCCTTCTGGCTGCTGGTGTGGGAGGGGGCCAGTCTGGCCCTGGCGGCTACCACCGGCGGGCGGATGCTGCTGCTGGCCTCTCCGGTGCAGGCGCTGGGGCGGCTGCTGGCCCTGGCGGGCACGGCGGCCTTCTGGCAGGCGGTGGCCTTCTCCTCCCTCCGCATCCTGGGGGGCTTTCTCCTGGCCTGCGCACTGGCGGCGGTGCTGGCACCGCTGGCGGCCCGTTTCCAGTGGATCCGGGACCTGTTGAGCCCCCTGGTGGCGGTGGTGAAAGCGGTGCCGGTGGTGTCCTTCATCATCCTGGCGCTGATCTTCTTCTCGTCGGAGAACCTGTCTTTGCTGATCTCCGCCCTGATGGTGTTCCCGCCGGTGTATCTGAACGTGCTGGAGGGCATCGGGCACACGGACCGGCAACTGCTGGAGATGGCCCGGGTGTTCCGGGTGCCGGTCTCCCGGCAGCTGCGGGGCATCTACCTGCCGGCGGTGCTGCCCTATTTCCGCTCCGCCGTGTCATTGGGGCTGGGCCTGTGCTGGAAGTCCGGCGCGGCGGCGGAGGTCATCGGCCTGCCTGCCGGGTCTATCGGCGAGGCGCTGTACACCGCCAAGGTGTACTTCCAGACCGGAGACCTCTTCGCCTGGACGGCGGTGATCGTGACGGTATCGGTGATATTCGAGCGGCTGTTCCTCCGCCTGGTGGACGCCGCAGTGAGAAAGGCGGGCAGCTGATGGAGATTGCGGTGAAGCACCTGTGCAAATCCTTCGGGGGCCGGACGGTGCTGCGGGACTTGACCTTTACCGCGGGACCCGGCATTACGGCGGTCATGGCGCCCTCCGGGACCGGCAAGACCACCCTGCTGCGCATCCTGCTGGGGCTGGAGCGGCCGGACAGCGGCACGGTGGAGGGGCTTGCGGGAAAGCGGCTCACCGCCGTGTTCCAGGAGGACCGGCTGCTGGAGCACCTCTCCGCTGAGGGCAATCTCCGGTTTGTGCTGGGCCGGGTTTATGACCCCGCCGCGGCCCGGGCCCTGCTGGACCGGCTGGGCCTGCCGGACACGGGCGCGCAGCCGGTGCGGGAGTTCTCCGGCGGCATGAAGCGGCGGCTGGCCCTGGCGAGAGCGCTGCTGGCGCCCTTTGACGCGCTGGCGCTGGACGAGCCCTTCACCGGCCTGGACCGGGAGAACCGGGACCTGGCCCTGGCCTGCATCCGGGAGACGGCGGGGGATCGGCCGGTACTGCTGGTGACCCACGATGCCGCCGACGCGGCGGGATCGCCGGTCGTCACGCTGTAAGGAAGAACAGAGCGCGGCGCCGCCTCCGGGCGGCGCCGCGGTGCGCCATAGGACTAGCTTTTTGGGAGAGACTATGGTACAATGGCCGCAAAGCGGCGGGAGGGCGCCTGCCATGGCTGGGACCACGCCCGGCCTCCTGCGGGACAGCCGCCCGGAGCACCAGATCCCCGCGGGGGTGGCGCAGCAGCCGCAGCGTCAGCGCACCGCTCCCGTGGGGGGCCGACCATCCAACAACCTCAACCCCGGACGGCCGTCCGGGGATGCGACCAAAAGGAGCTGTCTGTATGATTAAGATCACCACCGACTCCACCTGTGACCTGCCGCGGGAGCTGCTGGAGCGATACAATATCACCGTGACCCCGCTGGGGATCATCAAGGCGGGGAAGCTGTACCAGGACGGGGTGGACATCCGCACCGGGGACATCGCCGCCCATGTGGACGCCGGCGGCGAGATCACCACCACCAACGCCGTCAATGTGGCGGACTATGAGGAGCTGTTCCGCCGTCTGATGGAGGAGTATGACGCGGTCATCCACCTGAACATCGGCATGGGCTTTTCCAGCTGCCACCAGAACGCCCGCCTGGCGGCGGAGGAGGTGGACGGCGTGTATGTGGTGGACTCCGCCAACCTGACGGTGGGCCATGGGATGCTGGTGCTGGCCGCCGCAGAGGCCGCGGAGGCCGGGAAGTCTGTGACGGAGATCCTGGCGATGCTGGAGGAGATGATTCCCCGGGTGGAGACCAGCTTTGTGCTGGACCGGCTGGATTACATGAAAAAGGGCGGTCGCTGCTCCACCGCCACGGCCCTGGGTGCCAGCCTGCTGAAGCTCCACCCCTGCCTGGACGTAGTGGACGGCAAGCTGCCGGTGACGAAGAAGTACCGGGGCTCCATCGAGAAGGTGGTGGAGGAGTACGTCCGGGACCGGCTGCGGGACCACACGGACCTGGACACCCGCCGGGCCTTTCTGGTGGACACCTGCCCGGACGACCACCTGGCCTCCATCGCCCGGGAGGTCCTGCGTCAGGACGGGCGGTTCCAGGAGATCATCGAGGCCAAGGCGGGGTGCACCATCTTCTGTCACTGCGGCCCCGGCACCCTGGGCGTGATCTTCCTGCGGAAGGCGTGAGACCGTGCGCGCTGCGGGCGGCAGGCAGGCCCGGCGGCCCGCTTCCCGCGCCCTGGCATCAAACAGAAGAGCCGGCCCCTCTGGGGACCGGCTCTCTTTGCTGGAAATCAGATTTACTTGACGGCGATGGCCTCGATCTCGCAGAGCACGCCCTTGGGCAGCTCTCGCACGGCCACGCAGCTGCGGGCGGGCTTGGAGGTGAAATACTTGGCGTACACCTCGTTGAAGGCGGCGAAGTCGCCCATGTCCGCCAGGAAACAGGTGGTCTTCACCACGCTCTCCAGAGTGACGCCGGCGGCCTCCAGAATGGCGCCCACGTTCTTGCAGCTCTGCTCCGCCTGTGCGGCGATGCCCTCGGGGATAGCGCCGGTGGCGGGGTCCACGGGAATCTGGCCGGAGGTGATGACCAGGTCGCCGAAGGCGTAGCCCTGGGAGTAAGGGCCGATGGCGCCCGGAGCGTTGGGGGTGGAAATCACGGTTTTCATGGGAAAACCCTCCTTTGATCGATTTGGATACCTTCATCATAACATCCGCCGCAGAAAAGTCAACTACCGGCGCTTGTGAAAAAGGGAAAATCGTGGTATACTTTTTTGGAATGTCTTACAGGAAGGGCGGACGGCCCGCCGGAAGGAGAAGAGCAAGTATGAGCGATTTGAGGGAAGTCCTTCAGGAGAACAGCTATCTGCGCCAGAAGCAGCTGATCTTCGCGGACTGCGACCGGTACCAGCGGGCCCGGGTGAGCACGCTGTTGAGCATCGCCGCCGCCGTGGCCGGGGCGGACTACGACGCCCGGGGCCTGACCTATGAGAAGCTCTATGAGATGCGGGAGGTGTTCCTGCTCTCCCGCATCGCCCTGCGGATCCATCGCTGCCCCAGGGCGCTGCAGGTGGTGGACGTCACCACCTGGGAGGACGGCGTCAAGGCCGCCCACATGCAGCGGGTGTATGAGATCACGGACAGGGAGGGGCTTCTGGTGTCCATCCGCAGCGACTGGATTCTGGTGGACCCGCAGACCCGGCGCATCATGCGGCCCGGCACCTTCACAGCCAAGAAGCTGGGCACCTGCCCCAAGGCCATCGACGCTCCGGAGCCCCGGAAGATCCTGCTGCCCCGGGAGGGGGTTGAGGATCTGGGCGCCCGGAAGGTGGTCTGGTCCGACCTGGACGGTAACGGCCATGTGTACAGCGGCAACTACGGCGACTTCGTCTGGGACTACCTGCCCGCCGACCTGCAGGAAAAGGTGCCCCGGGAGTTCTTCATCAATTACAGCAAGGAAGCCACCCTGGGCCAGGAGCTGCGGATGGTGGGCTGCCGCAAGGGCGGCGAGTATCTGATGGAGGGCCTGGGCCCGGAGGGCGTCTGCTTCTCCGCCCAGTGCGTGTTTTAAGATGCGGGCGGAGCTGTTTTCCCTGGGCGGGATGCCGGCCCTCCGCTGGGGGCGGCCCAGCCGGCAGGGGATCCTCTACCTCCACGGCCAGGGCGGAAGCAAGGCGGAGGCTGCGTTCTTTGCCGCCGCGGCGGCGGACGCCGGGTGGCAGACCGTCAGCGTGGATCTGCCCGGCCACGGGGACCGGGAGTCAGAGGCCGCGGCTCTGGTCCCCTGGCAGGTGGTGCCGGAGCTGCGGTGCGCCCTGGCGGAGCTGCGGGGCAGATGGGACCGGGTGGGGCTCTTCGGCTCCAGCCTGGGGGCCTGGTTTGGCCTGCTGGCATATCCGGACGCGCCCCTGGCGGGGGCGCTGTTCCTCTCTCCGGTGGTGGACATGGAGGCCCTGATCCGCAAAATGATGGGCTGGGCCGGTGTCAGTGAGGAGCGGCTGGCCCGGGAGGGGCGCATCCCCACAACGTTCGGCCAGACCCTCTCCTGGGAATATCTGCGATACGTCCGGACCCACCCTGCCCGCCGGTGGCGGACGCCCACGGCCATCCTGTACGGCGCCCGGGACCATCTGACGGACCGGGAGACCGTGGAGGCCTTTGCCGCCCGGAATGGCTGCCGCCTGACTGTGGAGGAGGCCGGAGAGCACTGGTTCCACACGCCGGAGCAGCTGGCGGTGGTGGACCGCTGGCAGCGTGCCTGCCTGGCGGACCTGGAATAAGAGAACAGCGAAGCGCCGCCCCGCATCCGCGGGGCGGCGCTGTGATTTGAAGCGGGAGCAGAGCTCAGAACCCGTACAGCATGGAGCGGCTGATGTCCGCCAGGGAGTGGGCGCCGCACATAGCCATGGTGTCGGCCAGCTCGGCCTTCAGCTTTTCCACATAGGTCTTGACGCCCTCGGCACCGGCACCGTACACCATGGTGACGAAGGGCCGGCCGATCAGCACCGCGTCCGCGCCCAGGGCCAGGGCCTTGAACACGTCCATGCCGGTGCGGATGCCGCCGTCCACCAGAATGGTCATCCGGCCGCCCACAGCGTCCACGATGGCGGGCAGCACCTCTGCGGTAGAGGGGCACTGATCCAGCACCCGGCCGCCGTGGTTGGACACCACGATGCCCTTGGCCCCGGCCTCCAGAGCTTTCTTGGCCCCGGCCACGGTCATGATGCCCTTGACGATGAAGGGCTTCTCCGCCATGGCAACGATCTCGCGCAGCTCCTCCACAGTCTTGCTGCCGGCGGGGGGCGTCATGTTCTTCAGGAAGGGCAGGCCCGCCGCGTCGATGTCCATGGCGATGGCAAAGGGATCTGCGGCCTTCACCAGGTCCATCTTCTGCCGGATGGTCTCCAGGTTCCAGGGCTTGACGGTGGGCACGCCGCAGCCGCCGTTCTTGGCGATGGCCGCCGCAGCGCCCTCCATGACCGCAGGGTCCGTGCCGTCGCCGGTGAAGGCGGCGATGCCCGCTTCAGCACAGGCGGCCACCAGGATGTCGTTATAGGCCAGATCGTTGTACTTGTCCCCGTAGTGGAGCGTCATGGCGCCCACCGGGGCAGCGAAGACCGGCAGGTCCACCGTGCGGCCGAACAAGGTGAAGGAGGTGTCCACCGGCTTGTTCTCGCAGATGGTGTCCATGTTGACGCACAGCTCCTGCCACTTCTGATAGTTACGGATGAAGCCGGTCCCGATGCCCTTGGCGCCGGGGCCGGGGACGGTGTTCCTGCAGGCCAAGCCGTTGCACACGGGACAGGCCTTGCAGTAGGGGCCCATAGCGCCCCGCGCTTGTTCCAGAACTTCCTGATATGTCATAGATTTTCCCCTCCGAATTGTTTTCCGAAAACCGCGGCACGCCGCGGAAGGCTGCCTTGATTGTACTCCCTTTAAAAGAAAAAGGCAACCTTTGGCAGAGAAGTTCCCGGGCGCAAAAAGAGGCTGGAAAAATTTTTTGTTTTCCTGCAGCATACGGCCCGCCTTTCCGTCTGAATAGGCAGAGGCCCCGGTTTGGAAGCGGGGCGTGAAAAGGAGGGTATTGGAATGAAAAGAGGCTTTGCGTGGCTGCTGACGCTGCTGGCGCTGCTGGGTCTGCTGTCCGGCTGCGGCGGTGGTGGTGATACGACTGTGTCGGACACCGCCTCCAACAGCGCCGCCACGGATGGGGCGGACGACCCGGGCGGCTCCTACGGCGCCTGGGCGGAGGCGGAAGTGGCTGAGGACTCCGGCGGTACGGCGGAGGACGGTGCCTCCGACCGTCTGGAAAACGCCAAGATGATCTACACCGCCCGGATGGAGGTGGAGACCACCGCCTTCGACACCGCCGACGCGGACCTGCGGACGCTGGTGGAGGTCCTGGGGGGCTATTTTGAGCAGGCGGCGGTCCATGACTACGGCAGCGGCTATCGCTCCGGCGACTACAAAGTGCGCATCCCCGCGGATCAGTTCCAGCCTTTCCTGGACCGGGTGGGGACACTGTGCCACGTCACCTATCAGGAGCAGACCAGCGAGAACGTCAGCGAGGCGTACTACGACGCGGAGAGCCGCCTGGCCACTCAGAGGACCAAGCTGGAGCGGCTGCAGAACCTGCTGGCCCAGGCGGAGAATATGGAGGACATTATCACCATCGAATCCGCCATCTCCGACACGGAGCTGGAGATCGAGCGGCTCACCGGCACCCTGCGGCAGTATGACGCCCTGGTGGACTACGCCACTGTCCATCTCTCCCTCCAGGAGGTGTACCAGCTCTCCAATGTGGAGGAGCCGGCTACCAGTTTTGCAAGCCGCATGGGCGCGGCCTTTGCTTCTGGCTGGCGGGGGTTTGTGGGCGCACTGGAGAGTCTGGCCGTGGCCCTGGCCTACGGCTGGGTGTGGCTGCTGCTTCTGGCGGCGGTTGGCACCGTGGCGGGCCGCCTTCTCTGGAAGAGGAGGCGCAGGGAGCGGCAGGCCGCCTCCAAGGAGTCGGAGAACAAGCCGTAAGACAGAACGGAACAAACAGCGCATCCGGCGTTGGATGCGCTGTTTTCCTGCCGGATTTTTGAAAATGATGTGGATTTTTGACGGATGATATTCCGTTTTGTGTTCGCTGTCGGGCATACACCGCGCCGCCGCGGCACATACTAGCGGGGATCACGGAGGTGGAGCATGAATCGGATTTCATCCAATTATGAGGAAAATGTGCAATGGTTCAACGACGTGCTAGGGGCAGGCCGCAGCTGCGACATGGTATGTCGGGACCTGTATGTGGGCGGCCGGCGGGCCCGGTTCTGGGTCATCGACGGCTTCGGCGGGGACGCCATCCTGGAGCGGATGGGGGCCTTCTGGCTGTCGCTCCAGCCGGAGGCGGTGCAGGGCCTGACGGAGATGCAGCAGTTCGCGGACCGCTATGTGACCTTTATGGAGGTGAACGTCAGCTATGACCGGGATGACATCGTCACCTCCGTGCTGATGGGCAAAAGCCTGCTGGTGATGGAGGGGCTGTCCGGCGCGGCGCTGATCGACGCCAAGGAGTATCCCAGCCGCAGCGTGGGAGAGCCGCCGGACGGCAAGGTCCTCCGGGGCTCTCATGACGGATTCATTGAGGCGGTGGTGCCCAACATGGCCATGCTGCGCCGCCGCATCCGGGATCCCCACCTGACCATGGAGGGGCTGAAGGTCGGCCAGCGGACCCACAGCGACGTGGCGCTGTGCTACCTGGATGACCGGGTGGACCACGCCCTGCTGGACGAGCTGCGCCACAAGCTCCAGAACATCCAGGCCAACTCCCTCACCATGGCGCAGGAGAGCGTGGCGGAGGCCATCCGCCCCAAGCAGTGGTACAACCCCTTCCCAAAGGTGCGGTACACTGAGCGGCCGGACACCGCCGCCGCCTGCGTCATGGAGGGCAGCATCATCCTGATGGTGGACAACTCTGCGGCGGTGATGATCCTGCCCACCACCTTTTTTGACTTTACCCAGGAGGCCAATGACTTCTATTTTCCCCCGCTGGTGGGCACGTATCTGCGGGTCCTGCGGGTGACGGTGTTCCTGATCTCCCTGCTGATTACCCCTGCCTGGTACCTGATGGTCAGCTCGCCGGGGCGCCTGCCGTCCTGGCTGGATTTCCTCTCCTCCCCGGAGCCGGCGGCGCTGTCTCTGCTGTCCCAGCTGCTGGTGGTGGAATTCCTGATCGACGTGCTGAAGCTGGCGTCCCTGAACACGCCGGATACGCTGTCCAACTCCTTCTCCATGCTGGGGGCCTTGATCCTGGGTGATTTTGCCGTGCAGGCCGGATGGCTGGGGCCGGAAGTACTGGTGTATATGGCATTTGTCTCCGTGGCGGGCTTCGCCCAGCCCAGCTATGAGCTGGGGTACGCCTTCAAGCTGCTGCGGGTGGCGCTGCTGCTGCTGACAGCGGCCTTCGACGTCTGGGGATTCTGCCTGGGGTTCGTGGGCATCCTAGTCCTGCTGGCCACCACAAAACCCCTGGTGGGCCACGGGTATCTCTATCCCCTGATCCCCTTCAACGGCAAGGCGCTTCGCCGACTGCTGGTGCGGGAACCCATCAATCGGGACAACACCTGAGAGACCCGCGCCTTCCCGCACGCGCCGGACAGGATTCTGTCCGGCGCGTTTTTTACCCGAAAGCAGAAAATTTTTCAAACTGTGGCATTTCCAACCACTTTTGGAAAAAATGGGCGCTCTGATGAAACGGACTGCGGGGACAAAAGCTCACCCCGGTGCGTTTGACGAGGAGAGAAGGGACTCATATCACGGATCATCATGAACTTCTACACCCCTTCAGATTTGGATGGAGGGGAAATTTGAACAGGCGGGAGAGATGCAGCCGGCGGAGAGAAATGAGGGGCCGCCACAGCTGCTCCGGTGGCCGGACGGCCCGGCTGCCGTCTTTGCAGCCGCGCTGGAGACGGCCGTGCGTGCCTGCATGGCGCCGCCCGGCGGGGGGAAACTGTTTTTCGCCGACTTGACGAAATTTCCGGCTGTTTTTTCACTCTCCTGCCCAAAACGGGGAATGTGCCAAAATTTTTGTTGTATTGCACCGGCAAAGGTTGTATAATTTCTACATTAGGCATCCCCGGCGGCCGGTGGGACTGGCCGCGGCAACAGCACAACATAAGGAGTGGAACAAACATGAGCTATTCTGTACAAAACATCCGCAACGTCTGTCTGCTGGGCCACAGCGGAAACGGCAAGACCGCCCTGGCAGAGAGCCTGCTGTATATGACCGGGGCCATCGACCGGATGGGCCGGGGCGCGGACGGGAATACGGTCTGCGACTATGATCCGGAGGAGACCAAGCGGCAGATCTCCATCTCCACCGCTGTGGCGCCGCTGGAGTACAAGGGGTGCCGGATCAACGTGCTGGACACGCCGGGCGCGTTCGACTTCGCCGGCGAGGTGATCGAGGCTCTGCGGGCCGCCGACGCCGCCATCATCGTCTGCTCCGCCAAGGACGGCGTGTCCGTGGGCCTGGAGAAGGCGTGGAAATACTGCGAGGAGCGGAATATGCCCCGCTTTATCTATATCTCCAAGACCGACGAGGACAACAGCGACTACAACGCCACCTTCGAGGCTCTGCGGGCCCGGTTCGGCAACAAGATCGCGCCTCTGGTGGTGCCCATCTGGGACGAGGGCAAGAAGGTCACCGGCATCATCGACGTGCTGAACAAGCGCGCCTATGAGATGCAGGACCAAAAGCGGGTGGAGATCGAGATCCCCGAGGGCAAGGACGCCGTCATCGAGGAGTTCAACAACGCCCTGAAGGAGTCCGTGGCCGAAACCAGCGAGGAGTTCATGGACAAGTTCTTCGGCGGCGAGGACTTCACCTACGCCGAGATGATTCAGGGCCTGCGCCAGGGCGTGCGGGAGTTGAGCCTGTTCCCCGTGCTGTGCGGCTCCGCTGTCAACTGCATGGGCAGCCTGATGCTGCTGGACGACATCGTGGACCTGCTGCCCAACCCCATGGAGGGCAACTATCACAAGGCCACCCGCCAGGACGGCGAGACGGAGCCCTTTGTGGTCTCCCCCGGCGGCGTGCCTACGGCCTTCGTGTTCAAGACCGTCTCTGACCAGTACGGCAAGTACAGCTTCGTCAAGGTGCTCTCCGGCACCCTGACGCCGGATCTGCCCATGGTCAACGCCCGCACCGGCGTCTCTGAAAAACTGGGCCGCCTGTACACCATGCGGGGCAAGAAGGCCACCGAGGTGAAGGAGCTGGGCTGCGGCGACATCGGCGCCATCGGCAAGATGGAGAAGGTCAAGACCGGCGATACCCTGTGCGACGCCCGGAAGGTCGTCGCCCTGAAGGAACTGCCCTTCGCAGAGCCCTGCTATTCCGTGGCCATCGTGCCCAAGACCCGGGGCCAGGAGGACAAGATCGCCCAGGGCCTGGCCCGTATGAACGAGGAGGATCCCACCTTCTCCGTCACCAACAACGCCGAGACCCACCAGATGGTGCTCAACGGCTCCGGCGACATGCAGGTGGATGTGCTGGTCAGCAAGCTGAAGAGCCGCTTCAATGTGGAGGCGGATCTGAAGCCCGTGCGGGTGCCCTATCGGGAGAAGATCCGCAAGACTGTCCAGAAGCAGGGCCGCCACAAGAAGCAGACCGGCGGCAGCGGCCAGTTCGGCGACGTGTGGATCCGGTTTGAACCCCAGACGGAGCAGGACGACATGATCTTCGCCGAGGAGGTCTTCGGCGGCAGCGTGCCCAAGAACTTCTTCCCTGCGGTGGAGAAGGGCCTGCGGGAGGCCTGCGCCCACGGTCCCCTGGCGGGCTATCCCGTGGTGAACCTGAAGGCCGTGCTGTACGACGGCTCCTACCATCCGGTGGACTCCTCCGAAATCGCCTTTAAGACCGCGGCGCAGCTGGCCTACAAGGCCGCCCTGCCGGAGGCCAACCCGGTCCTGCTGGAGCCGGTGGGCGAGCTGAAGGTCACTGTGCCCGACAGCTACATGGGCGACGTCATCGGCGATCTGAACAAGCGCCGGGGCCGCGTCATGGGCATGGATCCCACCGGCGACGGCAACCAGGTGATCTCTGCGGAGGTGCCCATGGCTGAGATGGGCAGCTACGCCATCGATCTGCGGTCTATGACGCAGAGCCGCGGCAGCTTCACCTTCCACTTCGTCCGCTACGAGGACTGCCCGCCTGCGGCCCAGGAGAAGGCCATCGCGGAGGCGAAGGCGCTCCAGGCGGCGGAGGAAAGATAACGCACATTTGCAAAAACCAAAACGGCGGGGAGCAAACTCCCCGCCGTTTCTGTAAGCAGAAATGCCACAAGCTGTTAATTTGTATGAAAGGAGCGGGCACATGTATCAATATAAATACATTCCGGTGGATACCGGCGGCGGCTTCCTGTCAGACACCCGGGAACACCGGGAGCTTATCGACGCATACGCCGCAGAAGGCTGGCGGTATGTGGGATTTTTCCCGGTGAGCTTCACGAGTCATGGAGGGATTAGCCGGGTGGACCTGATCTTTGAACGGAGTCGTAAATTGCCGACTTAAAATCCAGGAAAAGTTTTCTATTAGTTGCAAAAGCAACTTCAAAATATTAGAATATCCTGTTATACTCAAACTGTCCCAAGGGGACTGAGGAAAAAAGGCTTTCAAAAAAGATAAGTATAAAAGGAGGACATTTACTATGAAGAAGTGGGTCTGCTCTGTCTGCGGTTATGTTTATGAGGGCGAGAATCCCCCCGAGAAGTGCCCCCAGTGCGGTGTTCCCGCCTCCAAGTTCACCGAGCAGAAGGGTGAGCTGAGCTGGGCTGCCGAGCATGTGGTCGGCGTGGGCAAGTCCTTCGGCGAGTCTGTTCCCGCCGAGGTCCAGAAGGAGATCATCGACGGTCTGAACGCCAACTTCACCGGCGAGTGCACTGAGGTCGGCATGTATCTGGCCATGTCCCGCGTGGCATATCGTGAGGGCTATGCCGAGATTGGTGAGTATTGGCGCCGGGCCGCTCTGGAAGAGGCCGAGCACGCTGCCAAGTTTGCGGAGCTGCTGGGCGATGTGGTGACCGACTCCACCAAGAAGAACCTGGAGATGCGGGTCGAGGCCGAGAACGGCGCCACCCTGGGCAAGTTCGAGCTGGCCAAGCTGGCCAAGCAGTACAACCTGGACGCCATCCACGACACCGTGCATGAGATGGCCCGCGACGAGGCCCGTCACGGCAAGGCTTTCGAGGGCCTGCTGAAGCGGTACTTCGGCTGATTCGAAAAGTCCATACGGCAAATCCCCCCGGCCGCCGGCCGGGGGGATTTTTATAAAAAGAGAGGTAAGACCGTTCGCGCCGCACGAAACTAATCAGAATCTGTAACATCTTTCAAGGCCCTGAGGGGCGCTTGCTTTTCTGCTCCCATATACATGAACTGATGTTGGTTGATCTGGTCATACATCAATTTCGGTTAACATGCAGGCAGAAAGAGAGGCTTGCGTGTGATGATCTCCTATGACAGCCTGCGGGACAAAATGAAGGAAAAAGGCATCTCTCAATACGCCCTGATTAGGCGCTGGCACATCAATCCAGCCCAGATCACCCGCCTGAAGCGGAATGAGAGCGTCAGCCCCCACACCATTGAGATGTTCTGCAAGATCCTGAAGTGTGAGGTGGGGGACATTATGCGGCATATTCCGGACGGGAAAGCGTAACGGCAGAGCAGGCCGCCCGCTCTGCCGTTTTTTGCCGTCCCCGGCCCGATTCTACGCTCCGCAGACAAAATTCAAGGGCGGGGGATGGTCAAACAGCCTGATTTGCGGTATGCTGAGGCCAGAGAGGAGGGAGGCCCATGGATGCCGGAAAGACAGGCGCCTATCTGGCGGCGCTGCGGAAAGCCCGGGGCATGACCCAGCAGGAGGCGGCGGATCAGCTGGGTGTCTCCAACAAGACCGTGAGCAAGTGGGAAAACGGCGCGGGGCTGCCGGATATCACCGTGCTGCCTGCCTTGGCGGAGCTGTACGGCGTCACCGCCGATGATATCCTGGCGGGAGAGACCTTGCGGGGCCGGCCAGCGGAGGCCCAGGGACCGGCACGGCGGCGCCTCCTGCTGCTGCGGCTGCGGACCCGGTTCGACCTCTGTTTCATCGGCAGCCTGGCGCTGGGTGTGCTGGCGGCATTCCGGGTGGCCTATGTCAGTCTGGCGGCCTGGCCGCTGTCGGTGGGCCTCTTATGGATCGGCTATGTGCTGGCTGTCCATCCGGCCCGGTACGGTGATATATCGTTGGATGCTAAAATTTGGGAAAACCTGTACCGCAAGCTGCTGGCCGCCTCCGCCGTCCAGTGGTGGGCCCTGCTGCGGCTGGTGCGGCTGGGCAGGCTGGAGGTGGACTTTGCGGAGATGCGGTACTACGACACCATGCAAGCCTGGAAGCCGCTGCTCTTCGCCGTGGGGCTGGCGCTGCTGTGTGCTGTGCTGGAGCGGGCCCTGCGCCGCCGGGCGGGGGCGGATGCCTCTTTGCTGTGGATACCGGAGCGGCTGCGGCCAATGCTCCGCCGGGGCGGCGGTTTTCTGCGGCGGACCCGGCGGCTCTGGCTGGTGTGGTTGGTGTGGGCGGTGCTTTTGGCGGCGCTGTGGTTCCTGGCGGACGGCCAGCTGGACCGGGTGTTGGCGCCCTGGATCGCCCGATATGGGGAAGAGCTGGTCCAAAGCGGTTTCCCGGAGAGCTGGACCATCCTGCGGGGGCGGCTGGAGGCGGATGTGGCACTCTGGCTCCGGCTGCGGCAGGGGGTGCTGATCGCCGGCGCCGTCTCCGGGGCTGGCGTGCTGGTTTGGACGCTGCTACAGTGGAAAAAGCGCCGCCCCCCTCTTGCGGAGGAGGGCGAAACATGATAGAATCTCTCCGGCGAAGAATAAGGGGAGAAGTGTATGTATCACTATATTTTCTTTGATTTGGACGGCACGCTGACAGACTCCAAGGAGGGCATCCTCAACAGCCTGCGGTATGCCTTTGACAAGCTGGGGGAGCCGGTGCCGCCGGAGAGCACCCTCATCAAATTCATCGGCCCGCCCCTGCAGGACTCCTTCGCGGAATTCTGCGGCTTTTCGGCGGAGCGGGCCGCGGAGGCCATCGCCGTCTTCCGGGAGCGGTACGAGCCTGTCGGCAAGTTTGAGAACATGGCCGCCCCCGGCATGGCGGACCTGTGCGCCCGGCTGAAGGCCCGGGGCTATGTGCTGGCTCTGGCCTCCTCCAAGCCGGAGAGCCTGTGTGTGCCCATTTGCGAGAAGTTCGGCTTCACGCCGTCTCTGGCTGTTGTGACGGGCAGCCCGCCCGTGGGGGACTGGAGCAAGGCGGACGTGATCCGGGAGACTATGCGCCGCCTGGAGCTGACGGAGGCCCACAAGCCGGAGATCCTGATGGTGGGGGACCGGAAGTTCGACGTGCTGGGCGCCAAGGCGTGCGGCATCGCCTGCGCGGGCGTGGAGTTCTTCGGCTACGCCGCCCCCGGCGAGCTGGCGGAGAGCGGCGCTGTGGCCGTGGTCCGGACACCGGAGGAGCTGGAGCAGTTCATCCTGACCCATTGAATGCGAAAAAAGAGGCGGCGCCCATGGGGCGCCGCCTCTTTCAGGCGCTTCGGTATTCAGCCGACGGTTTCCGCCTCGAGGACTTCCGGCAGGGTCAGGCCCTCACCAGTGAGATCGGCGGTGAGGATGGGGTCGATGGGCACCGCCAGATACATACTATTGCCGTAGACATAGGCGCCGGAGGTAACGGCTACCGCCTGACCGTAGACGTTCAGCAGGGCGCCGCCGCTGCTGCCCTCGGAGATGTCGGCGGTGCTCATGACGCAGGGCAGGGCGTATCGCTCCACATCCCGCTGCGTGGCGCTGACGATGCCGGAGCTGACTGCCAGCCCCAGGCCCAGGGGATTGCCGATGGCGTAGACCGTGTCGCCCGCCCGCAGGTCTCCGGTGCCGGAATCCGCGATGTCCAGCGTGGCAAAAGCAGAGGTGTCGTGTCCCTTCAGGGCGGCGTGGGAGACGCGGATCACCGCGATATCGATGTCCGGATCGTAGTAGATGACCCGCTCCACTTCATATACATCCCCGGTGGAGAGCGTGGCGGTGGCGGAGACCGCGTCCGCGATGGAGTGGTAGTTGGTGATGGCCAGCCCGTCCTCCGTGATGAAGAAGCCGCTGGCCTCGCCGGTGACAAGGCCTTCGTCCCGGTACGCCTCCGTCTCATAGGTGTCCAGACGGAACACGGCGGCCGCGCAGCGGTCCGCCACCTGCCGGGCGGTGAGGGCGGGGGTCAGCAGGCCCAGGGCGTTGGCCGCGGCCCGGGAGACGGTCCCCTGGCTCACCAGGCGTCCGATCACTGTGGCGCTGCCGTCCCGGTAGGAGAAGGACAGAGCGTTCGCCGCCATCTCAAACAGGTCCCCCTGGGTCAGGGTGCCGGTATAGGCGATGGGGAAGAGGCCGATCCGCTGGGCGAAACCCGCGGCGTCGGCAATGGTAAAGTCGCCCGCCTTGTCGGAATACCCCAGCATCCGCAGCAGGAAGGCGCTCCAGGCGTTGGCGGTGAGGGCCGCGTCCGGCCGGAAGGCTGTCGCCGTGACGCCGGTGATCCAGCCCTGCCGGGCGGCGTAGTTCACCTCCTGGGCGATGGAGGCGGGAACATCCCGGAAGCCGGCCAGCCAGTTGTCTGCCGCGGCGGCCTGTTCTGCCCCGGCCAGATGCACCAGCAGCACGGCCGCCTGTGCCCGGGTGGCGGGGGCGTCCAGATTATATGTAGAGTCGATCAGTCCCAGGGTGGAGAGGGTGTCCGCGGCCCGGGCCGCCTCCCCCTCCAGAGCGGAGGCGGCGGGGATCACGCTCACCGTCAGGACAAGGACACAGAGGAGCGAAAGAAGTCGTTTTTTCATGGGGTAGCCTCCAAATCTTGAGAATGGCTCCATTTTAGCACCGGGCAGAGCGCTTGGCAAGGCCCGGTCCCTTTACTGCCCGGGCCGATTTGGACGTTCCCAAGACTCTCTTGGCGGAAAAGACGGAACAGAACGGTATATAAAAGGCCCCGCTGCCGCACATGAGGGCCTTGGTTCCACTATTCTGTATATTGGGATCACGCGCTTCTGCCCTTCAGAAAAGAACGCATCAGCATCGCGATCATGCCAATCATGAGATAGCAGACGCAATACAACAAAAACGCTGTTTCACCCATCGCAAAGAATAGCCACGCCCCTGCCAGAAATAATCCCGCGACAACAATTGGAAGGGGCCACAGCCGCTTGATGTCCTTTCCTGCAAATACGCCGCATACAGCAGAAAATATGGGATTGACCCCAAAGAACAGCAGAAGGCAGACGGCCATTCCCGCGCTGCCTGCAAATGTTGCTGCCAACCACGGACAGCCTATCATCAACAGCATTGCCAATATAGACCAGAAGATCAATGGCTTCATGTGGATGGCCTCCCTTTTATACGGAAATGGTTGCTTTTCTATATGATATCATATACGTCTGGCTGCTTCAAGGTTTGGAAGCGGGCCCCTTCAGCGAAAGCGCCGGAGCTGCCCATCCGTCCGGAGGAGGCGGGGGAGCAAGGCCCGTCTCACTGGACAGGCGGGCCAAAGTCTGCTATACTGAATCTACCTTTTGGAAAGGAAGCGGCCCATGGCGGAGCGATTGGCGGAGGACCTCTGGCGGCTGGACATCCCCTTGGTGGGGAACCCGCTGAAAAACTTGAACAGCTATTTGCTGACCGGAGAGCGGAGCCTGCTGATCGACACGGGCTTCCGCCAGCAGTCCTGCCGCGAGGCCATGGAGCGCCAGCTGGCGGAGACGCACGTGGACCGGGACCGGCTGGACATTTTCTGCACCCACCTCCACAGCGACCACACAGGGCTGGCGCCGGAGCTGATCCGCCCCGGCTGCCGGATCTATATCGGGGAGATCGACAGCCCCGGCGTGAAAAACGCCTCGGATCCGTCCTGTTGGAAGCGGCTTTACGGAGAATATGCGCGGGACGGCTTCACCCAGGCGGAGATGGAGGCCCTGTGGGGAGACAATCCGGCCCAGACGGCGGCCCCGCCCTGGCGGGAAGGGCTCTATACGGAGCTGCAGGACGGCGCGGCGCTCCATTACGGCGGCCGTATGCTGCGGTGCGTGCTGACGCCGGGCCACACGCCGGGGCACCTGTGCCTGTATGACCCGGCCCGCCGGCGGCTGTTCTGCGGCGACCATGTGCTGTTTCACATCACGCCCAACATCTGCCGCTGGCAGGGAGTGGAGGACTCTTTGGGGGACTATCTCAGCAGTCTGGACAGGACGGCCGCTCTGGACACAGCGGAGCTGTATCCCGCCCACCGGGCGGAGACCGGGGACCTGCGGCAGCGGACGGCGGAGCTGAAGGCCCACCACGCCCGCCGGCTGGAGGACACCCTGCGGACCGTGGAGAAGGCGCCGGGCCTCACCGCCTATCAGATCGCAGGCCGGATGCGTTGGAGCATCCGCTGCCGGAACTGGGCGGATTTTCCCCTGGCGCAGAAGTTCTTTGCCGTGGGAGAGGCCCTGGCCCATCTGGACCATCTGGAGGCCCAAGGGCGGGTCTTCCGCCAGGAGATACATGGAAAACGGGTATATTTCGCCGGCGTGGGCGACAAAATATGAATGATAAAGGAGATGCTTCAAATGGAAGTGAAAGAGATTCTGAGCAAGTGCGACCACACTCTGCTGGCCCAAACGGCCACCTGGAAGGAGATCCAGGCCATCTGCGACGATGGTATGAAGTACGGCTGCGCCAGCGTCTGCATCCCTGCCAGCTATGTCAAGCAGGCGGCGGAGTATGTGGCGGGAAAGCTGCCCATCTGCACGGTGATCGGCTTCCCCAACGGGTATGACACCACCGCCGCCAAGTGCTTCATGGCCACGGACGCCGTGGAGAACGGCGCCGAGGAGGTGGACATGGTCATCAACCTGGGCTGGGTGAAGGATCAGAAGTGGGATGACCTGCTCGCCGAGATCAAGGCCGTGAAGGCCGCCTGCAAGGGCAGGCTGCTGAAGGTCATCATCGAGTGCTGCTTCCTCACAGACGAGGAGAAGATCAAGATGTGCGAGATCGTCACCGCCTCCGGCGCGGAGTATATCAAGACCTCCACAGGCTTCGGCACCGGCGGCGCCACCCGGGAGGACGTGGCCCTTTTCGCCAAGCACGTGGGCCCCAACGTGAAGATCAAGGCCGCCGGCGGTATCGCCGACCTGAAGGACGCGGAGGACTTCATCAACCTGGGTGCCTCCCGCCTGGGCACCAGCCGCATCGTCAAGGCCGTGAAGGCCATGGAAGAGAAATAAGGAGGAAATGAAAGCATGGGAACTCCCCATAACGAGGCGGCCCAGGGGGCCTTTGCCAAGACCGTTCTGATGCCCGGCGATCCGCTGCGGGCCAAATTCATCGCGGAGACCTTTCTGCAGGACGCGAAGCTGGTGAACAACGTCCGGGGCGTCCAGGGCTACACCGGCACCTATCAGGGCACGCCTGTGTCCGTCATGGCCTCCGGCATGGGGATGCCCTCCATCGGCATTTACTCCCATGAGCTGTTCCACTTCTATGATGTGGACAACATCATCCGGGTGGGCAGCGCCGGCGCTATCTCCCCCCAGCTGAAGGTGCGGGACGTGGTGTTCGGCCAGGGCTCCTGCACGGACTCCAACTACGCCCACCAGTTCGGCCTGGGCGGCACCTTCGCCCCCATCGCGGACTTCACCCTGCTGGAGACCGCCGTGACGGTAGCCCGGAAGCTCGGCATCGAGCCCCATGTGGGCAGCCTGCTCAGCTCCGACGTGTTCTACAACAAGGCGGGCAACACTCTGGACTGGGGCAAGATGGGCGTGCTGGCCGTAGAGATGGAGAGCGCGGCCCTGTACTGCAACGCCGCCGAGGCGGGCAAGCGGGCCTTGGCCATCTGTACCATCTCCGACAGCTTGATTACCGGCGAGGAGCTGCCTGCCGCCGACCGCCAGACCACCTTCACCCAGATGATGGAGATCGCCCTGGGCGTTGCCGTGGAAATGGCGAAGAAGTAAGGCGAGTTCAAAAAAGAAGAATCAGTCCCCGCGGCCACGCGGGGGAAGCATGAAGGGGGACGTTGAGTCCCCCTTCATAGTTGATCGGCCCGCCGCAGCGGCGACTTTCGGCAAAGGTGAAAGCGGGAGGCCCGCCGGCAAAGCCGCCGGGCCGGGACGCGGAGCATCTTTTCCATATTTTCCCGGTCCGGCACAGGCCGAGCCTCTCCGGGAAATGACCGGTGACAATGGAAACAGAGCCGTGACAAACCACAGCAAAAATTTTGCAGAATTGGTTCTGCTTTTTACAAAACCGTAAAAAAGATATCCGAAATTCATAAAAATTTCAACAAAATGTGGCGAAAAAGAAAACAATTTGGAAATGCGGTTGCAATCCTCAGGAAGAGTTGTTATAATGGGCCTGACCCGTTGAGGTCATCCTGCGCGGAGAGATTTTCGCGCGGATAACAAAACGAAGGAAGGTAGATTCCAATGAAGAAGTTTCTTGCATTGCTCCTGGCATTGGTGATGTCCCTGTCCCTGGTCGCCTGCGGCGGCGGGGACGACACCGCCGCTGACGGGGGCGCCGATGCGGAGGATGGCGGCAACGCCGAGACCGCCGCTTATCAGGTGGCTATGATTACTGACTACGGCGATATCACCGACCAGTCCTTCAACCAGACCACCTATGAGGCCTGCCAGGAGTTCTGTGACGCCGAGGGCCTGCAGTTCGAGTACTACAAGCCCGCCGGTGACTCCACCGCCGAGCGTGTGGCCATGGTGGACGCCGCTGTGGCTGACGGCTACAACGTCATCGTGATGCCCGGCTACGCCTTTGCCGAGACCATCAAGGAGACCGCGGAGCTGTATCCCGACGTGACCTTCATCGCGCTGGACGTGGCGCAGGGCGATCTGGGCGAGGACTACACCGTGCCCTCCAACGTGTACTGCGCTGTGTATCAGGAAGAGCTGTGCGGCTACATGGCCGGCTACGCCGCCGTGAAGCTGGGCTACACCCACCTGGGCGTGCTGGGCGGCATGGCCGTTCCCGCCGTGCAGCGGTTCGGCTATGGCTTCGTGCAGGGCGCTGACGCCGCTGCCGTGGAGATGGGCATCGCCGACCAGGTCGTGATGGAGTATGCCTATGGCAACCAGTTCTATGGCGACAGCGATATCACCGCCTACATGGACAACTGGTATCAGACCCTGGGCGTGGAGGTCGTCTTCGCCAGCGGCGGCGGCATCTACACCTCCGCGGCTGAGGCTGCTGCCAAGGTCGGCGGCAAGCTGATCGGCGTGGACGTGGACCAGTCCGCCAACATCGACACCTATGGCGAGGGCATGTGCGTGACCTCCGCCATGAAGGGTCTGGCCGAGACCGTCAAGCACATGCTGGGCGAGGTCGTGGCAGGCAACTTTGCCAACTACGGCGGCCAGGTGGAGACCCTGGGCCTGGTGAACGGCGATGATCCCACCGCCAACTATGTCCAGCTGCCCATGGAGAGCACCCAGTGGGGCGACGGCTTCACTCAGGATGACTACAAGGCCCTGGTGAAGGCGATGTACGACGGCGGTGTCACTGTTTCCAATGACATTTCTGCCATGCCCGCGACCACCATCACGGTCAATTTCGCCGGCAACATCAAGTAAAGATCAAAGTCTTTGCAGGAAGAGGACGGGAGTAATCCCGTCCTCTTTTTTGCCTCTGGGCAAATTTTACAAAACAAACCTCATATTCCTGTATTTTTTCTTTGAAATATTCCGGAAGATATAGTACAATAAATACACTATACAAGAGGAGGAGGGCGGTAAGCTTGGAACAGCCATATGCCATTGAAATGCTGAATATCACCAAGCGCTTTCCGGGAATTGTCGCAAACGACAACATCACGCTCCAACTGAAGCGGGGCGAGATCCACGCGCTGTTGGGAGAAAACGGCGCCGGAAAGTCCACTCTGATGAAGGTTTTGTCCGGCGCATATACCCCTACGGCCGGCTCCATCGAAGTGGACGGGACAACGTATCAGAAGCTGGACCCCACGCTTTCCAAGCAGCTTGGTATCAATATCGTGTATCAGGAAAACGACCTTGTGCCGAGCATGGACGTGGTGGAAAATATCTATGTAGGCAATGAAAAGGTGAAGGGCCCCGGCCTTGTGGATTACAAGGCCATGGAAACCGAGACCCGCCGCCAGATGAACGAGCTTGGCATCGATTTGAAGCTGAGTACGAAGATAGAAAACCTTTCGGTTTCCGATCAGCAGTTTGTGAAAATTCTGAAGGCCCTCAGCGTGCAGCCGCGCGTTCTTATCATGGACGAACCCACGTCCATGTTCAACGTGGAGGATGCCGCCAAGGTGCTGGAACTGACGAAGAGAATTACGGAAAAAGGCATCGGCATCATTTATATTTCGCACTTCCTCAATGAAGTGGTGCAGATAGCAGACCGCATCACCGTCATCCGCGATGGCGCGGTTGTCCGTACTTATACGAATGAAAACCGGGATACGCCAATCACCACTATTACGCAGGACATGGTGGGCCGCCCGGTGGACATGTTCTATGACAAGGAAAAAAGCCCCATCGGCGAAATGATGCTGGAGGTGAAGGACCTTCAGCTCACAAAGGACAGCCCCAAGGTGAGCTTTACTGTGCGTAAGGGGGAGATTGTGGGCTTTTCCGGTATGGTGGGCTCCGGCCGCACCGAGATGGTGCGCGCGCTGGTTGGCGCAGACAGCCGCTTTGGCGGGCGTGTTTTCATCAACGGCAAAGAGGTGCAGATTCACAACCCCAACGACAGCATCAACGCGGGCATCGCCTTTATCACAGAAGACCGCCAGAAGCTGGGCCTGATGCTGCATGCCAGCGTGCTGGAAAACAGCACGATTCTGGGCCTGCGCGAGAAAATAAAGGGATTTTTTGTGAACGTGAAGAAGTTCCCCCCGCTGATAGAGCCGCTGCTGCGCGAGCTTCGCGTGAAAACGCCCAGCGTGTGGACGGAGGCAGTGTACCTCTCGGGCGGCAATCAGCAGAAGGTAGTGTTGGCAAAATGGCTGTATGCAGAGCAGGACATCTACATTTTTGACGAGCCCACCCGCGGCATTGACGTGAATGCCAAGGCCGAGTTCTATAAGCAGATGAGCGAGCTGACAAAGCAGGGGAAATGTATCCTTATGATAAGCTCGGACATGCCGGAGCTTATCAGCATGAGCGACCGCGTGCTGGTGGTGCGCGACGGCGCCATTGACTGTGAGCTCACCGGGCAGGATATCAACGAGCAGGAAATCATCAAACGTGCGTTAGGAGTGAAGAAAAATGGCAGATAAAGCGAGCAAGCCCTCCACGGCAAAGAAGCTGCTGAAAGACCAGCGTGTGCTGCTTGCCATCGTCATTGCAATCATCGTCATTGTCGTTTCCGTCATTAACCCCAACTTTATCGGTATCAGCAATATCGTGGCCATCTTCCAGCAGATCTGCGTGCTTGGCATTCTCACCATGGCCATGAGCATTCTGCTTATTTCCGGCGGCATCGACCTTTCTATCGGCAACATCATGGTGCTCAGCGGCGTTGTGATGTATGTGGTGCTGAACAACGGCCTGCCCACGGCGGTGGCCGTGGCCGCCGGGCTTGTCACCGGCATGGCGTGCGGCCTTTTGAACGGCGCCATTATCTCGAAAAGCAAGTGCATTCCCCTTGTCATCACGCTTGGCACCAGCAAGATGTTTTACGGCATTGCGCTCACGGTGTCGGGCGGGCGCATCATGAACCTGGGCGGCGCTTTCAACGGCCTGAAAACAAAGATTTTTGAAATATTTTCTCCCATGCTGCTGGTGCTGCTTGTAATGGTGCTGCTGGCCTACTTTATGATGTCCTACACCAAGTTCGGCCGCCGCGTGGTGGCTTTGGGCGGCAACGAGAAAAACGCCTTTCTCTCGGGCATCAATGTCACAAAGTATAAAATGATTGTGTACGCCATTTCCGGCCTCTTCTGCGCTGTGGCCAGCATCGTGTTCGTGGCGCGCATCGACTCTATCACCGCGAATGCCGGCACGAACTACGAGACGAACGCCCTGGCTGCGGCCATCATCGGCGGCGTTACCTTTGACGGCGGCAAGGGTACCATCGGCGGCGCCTTCCTGGGCTGCCTGCTGATGGGCGTCATCTCCAACGCCATGAATATCCTTGGCGTGGATACCAATGTGCAGACCATCATCACAGGTGCCATCATTGTGGGTGCTGTGGTGCTCAGCAACATCAACAATATCAAAAAGAAATAAGCGCCGAAAGGAGTGGTTGCCTTGGTACACGTCGCGATCATCGGCGCGGGCTTCATGGGCAAGACACATCTGACAGCCTACAAGGCTATGAAAAATGCAAAGGTCACCGCTGTGTGTGACCTGAATGAAACACAGGGGCGCGTGCTGGCCGGGGAGGCCGGTTGCGCCTGGTATGCGGACGGGGACGAAATGCTGCGCACCGCACAGGTGGACGCGGTGGACATCTGCCTGCCCACCTTTTTGCACGAGCAGTATGCCCTGCTGGCGGCAAAGTATAAAAAGCATATCCTGTGCGAAAAGCCCGTCACGCTTTCGCTGGAGGCGCTGGACAGGATGCTGCATGCCGCCGAAGAGGCAGGCGTGCAGTTCGCCGTGGGGCAGGCGGTGCGCTTCTGGCCGGAATATGTGAAGGCGAAGGAGCTGTACGACAGCGGGGCGCTGGGCACAGTAAAGTACGCCCGCGCCAGCCGCCTTTCCGTGCACCCGGCATGGAGCGAGTGGTACCGCAGGCCTGAAAACAGCGGCGGCGGACTGTTCGACCTGCACCTGCACGACATCGATTACCTGTGCTATATTTTCGGCAAGGTGAAGCAGGTGTATGCGGTAGGCCGTAAAAACGATGTGGGCTGCTGGAACCATGTGGCCAGCTCGCTGACATTTGAAAACGGCGTGCAGGCTACGGCCGAGGGCATTATCGAGATGCCCAAAGGCTTCCCCTTCACCATGGAGCTGAACGTGGTGGGCGATGAAAAGGCCGTGTGCTACCGCATGCGCGCGGGCGCGAACCTGGAGGACGTTGCCTCCGCCGTGCGCGAGACGTGGCTGTACGGCGGTGAAGAGCCGGAAAAGCTCGATATCGACCCGTACGACGCCTATCAGAAAGAGCTGGAGCATTTTATCGGCCACATCGATGCGGGCACGCCCATCACGGCCATCACCCCGCAGGACGTGCGCCATGTGCTCACAGTCATTCATGCCATCCGCACATCCCTGGAAACGGGCATGACGGTGGCACTTTGACACACGGAAAGGAGCGTGCCGCAAGATGAAACAGGGCATCAGCCTGTTTTCCTTCACCGATTCCACCGACGTGCGCTGGATGTTTGAGCACGCGAAAAAGGCGGGCTATGACGGCGTAGAGCCGGTGATGAGCGAAAGCGGGTATTTGAACCCCGCCACCCCGGAAAAGGATATTCTGGCCATGCGCCGCATGGCGGAGGATATGGGCCTTGAGATCCCCAGCGTAGGCGTGTGGAGCCTGTGGGAGAATAACCTTGTCTCCGACAGCCCGGCTATTCGGGAAAAGGCCTTCGGCATTGTGGAAAAGCAAATTGAAGCCGCGCATCTGCTGGGGGCGGACACCATTCTGGTTGTGCCGGGCTATGTGGGCTGTTCCTTTGCCTCAAAGCCGGAGAAGATCCGCTACGATGTGGCCTATGCCCGCAGCCAGGAGGCGCTGGCAAGGCTGGCCCCGCAGGCCGCGGCGGCAAAGGTGGCCATCGGCATCGAGAACGTGTGGAATCGCTTTCTGCTCTCTCCGCTGGAGACGGCCCGCTTTTTGGACGAGATTGGCTCGCCCTGGGTGGGCATGTATCTGGACGTGGGAAATGTGGTGTACTTGGGCTACCCCGAACAGTGGGTGGAGCTTTTGGCAAAGCACATCAAGAAGCTGCATATGTCCGACTACCGGTTCGACCAGGCGGGCATCGGCGCTTTTGTAGACCTGTTCGCAGGCGATGTGGATTTCCCGGCAGTGGCAAAGGCCATTGCCGCCATCGGCTATGATGACTATATCACGCTGGAGATGCTTCCCAATTACAAGCAGTTCCCTGAAGTGAGCCTGTATGCCGATAAGTATGCCATGGATAAAATTGCACAGATGGTGTGTGCCGCGCGCTGAACAGGCGCAGGCGGTATGGAAAGGGGCGTGCCCTGCGGGGCACGCCCCTTTTATGCTTTTCGGGAATAAACCATCCAAAAAGGGCGCCGCGGCAAAAAGCCGCAGCGCCCTTTGCAGTGCAGAGGGGGAAGGTGCTGTTTTCTGCTTATGGCAGGACATCGATAGAAGTGTCCGGGCTCAAATCAATGGTGAACACCTGGTCGGGAATGCTGGTGTTCACGGCGTGTATCGTGACGGTGGCCTTTTCTTCGCGGGCAAAAGGCTTTGTCTTGACCCAGAAGCCGATTCGCCCGCCCACTACGGCGATGGTTTTCGGCCCGATGACCTCGATGTTGTCGCTGGTCTCCACCGAGATGATGCCATTGTAATATGGCAGAAGGTTGCCCATCTGGTCCTGATATTCGCATACGAAACGGGTGGAATCTACAACGGTGTTGTTCAGCGCGGTGTCATCCACCGTCACCTTGAGGCCGTCCAGGTGGGCGTCGCGCGAATACGTCCTGCGCGCCACCTCTTTGCCTTTATAATAGGCAATAATGGTGCCGCCCTTCCACAGGTCGGCCCAGTGGCCGGGGTCATTGTCTACCATGATGGGCGGGTGCGCCAGGCTGGAATAGACCTGGCTGGGGAAGTACCGGCCTATTTTTCGGCCATAGGCTTCCACGTCGATATAATCCGCGTTTGTGCACACCATGAAGGGGATGGGCTTATTGTCATCGTTTTCGCCGCGTGCGAACAGCGTGCATGGCTCAAGCACGATCTCTTTTTCAGGGTCCACCTGGCTGCGGTATACCCCGGCCGCATATTTCGGGGTGCGGAACATGCTCATAACGCCGTGGTAGCATATTTTGTCGCCGCTGCCATAGTCGCCGTGAGTCTGATAATCGAACGCACACCAGCCGATGGCGCCCAGAGCGTCCTCGCGGGCAAAGTTCGCGTTCTGCACGCGGGCATGAATTTGCGCGTGGCGAAGCTGCCGCTCCTCGCCGTCAAAGGGCTTGGTGGGGTAGATATGGCCGCAGTATTCGCTCACCAGGAACGGCACCTTGTGGTCAAGCCCCGTCACGGCCTGCTGGTTGCACAGCACAAGTTCGCGGTAGTGCTTTACCTCGTGCGTCCAGTGGATAAAATCGTTGTAGGTGTATACGTCCTCTATCAGGCGGCTGTTTTTGATGCAGCGTGTGCCGGTGGTTGCGCGGGTGGTGTCGATGCTTTTTGCAATCTCGTTTGTCTTTGTGTAAAACTCGTCGTCGTCGGCAGATTCGTTGATGCGGATGCTCCAGATAAAGATGCTGGGGTGGTTGAACTGCGTGGTTATCATATCGCGCACATCCTGGTAGCTCACCTGCTTGAATTCCTCTCCGCCGATATAGCCCCAGCCGGGAATCTCTGAAAAGACCATCAGGCCCAGCTCATCGCAGCGGTCCAGAAATTCTTCTGCCTGCATATAGTGCGAGGTGCGCACAACTGTCAGATGCAGGTAATTTTTCAGGATATCCGCATCCTTTTTCTGCACGCGTGCAGGTGCGGCGTAGCCGATGTACGGGTAAGACTGGTGGCGGTTCAGGCCCATCAGTTTGTGCTTTTTTCCATTTAGGAAGAAGCCGTCGGCCCTGCATTCCACCGTGCGGAAGCCCACGCGAACAGTCTTAGTATCCTGCGTTGAGGCATCTTTTTTCACTGTGATCAAAACCGTGTACAAGCATGGTTCTTCCATATCCCAGCGTGTGATGGTGCCGGCGCTCACCTTTTCCATCACGGCGCTGCTGTGTCCGGCGGCGAAAGATACCGTCTGCGTATAGTGTTTGACAAGGCCGCCGGCCTGGTCGCGCAATTCTACGGTAACTTCTGCGTCGAAGGGCGCGCCCGCATTGTCTGCTTGAATTTCGGGGTAGAGCACCGCCTCGTTGCCGTTCAGGTCGTAGCGCACCAGCACGTTTTCTATCCACAGTTCTTGTGCAAGGTACAGGTTGACATCGCGGTAAATGCCGCCGAAGCACAGATAATCGATGGTGTGGCCGAAGGGCGGGATGTCCGGGTTTTCGGTGGAATCCACCATCATGACGATGGTGTTCTCGCCGGCGCCCAGAAATTTTGTGATATCCGCGAAGGAACGGGAATATCCGCCGCGGTGCTCGGTGACTTTCTGGCCGTTGACATACAGCTCATAACGCGCCATCACGCCGTCAAACACCAGAATGGCGCGCCTGCCGGCGTACTCCTGCGGAATTGTCAGCTTGCGCATGTAGGTGGAGACCATGGCTGTCTCCTCATGACTGAAGCAGTTGTAGCTCAGCTCTTTCACTGTGTGCGGCAAATTGATTTTTTCAAAGCCTTCCACAGAGGTGTTGTTAATATCTGTCATATCAAAGCTGGGTTTGAAATACCAGTTCAAATTCAAATTGAACTTTTTGCTCATTCGTTATTCTCCTTTTCTGAAAAATGTGCCCCGGCTCATCCTTTGACAGAACCGGTCAGACCGTCCACAAAGCTTCGCTGCAGAACAAGGAATACAACCATCATGGGCAGTGTTGCAATGGCAAGGCCCATCATCTGCACGCCGTAATCGGCAAGGTATGCAGAAGACGCAATTTTGGAGACCATCAGCGTAATGGTCTTTTTTGTTTCGGTCTGAAGAACAATCATGGGCCACATATAGTTGTTCCAGGACATCATGAAAGCATAGATGCCAGCGGCCGCGTAGGTAGAGCGCATGCTGGGCAACACAATTTGAAGAAAGATGCGAAGCTCGCTGGCGCCATCAATGCGGGCCGATTCCAAAATCTCGTCTGGAAGAGACTTAAAACTCTGCCGGAACAAAAACAGCAGGAAGATAGAGCCGATTGCTGGCAGGATGATGGCCAGGTGAGAGTCTACCAGTTTGGCAGAGGCCATCATCCTATAAAGAGGAATCACCAGAGAGGTGGTGGGGATCATCATGCCGACCAGAAAAATGGTGTAAGCCTTTTCAGACGCATGCGTTTTGAATTTTTCGAACCCATAGGCAGCCAGTGAAGATACAAGCAGGCTGCCTACCACCACAATCAGAGATATCTTCAGCGAGTTCAGCAGGCCTGCTGCAATGGGATAGCCAGACAGCAGGTTCTGCAAATTCTCAATGAAATGCCCGCCGGGCAAAAGTTTGCCGTTGGTTATCTCGCGTGTAGAATTGAACGCGCTGACAAACATGAAATAGCATGGGAAAATAGAGACAACAGAGGCAATGATCAGTATGAGATAGACCCCTGCACGGGAAAAGGCCTTTCTTGCTTTCGCCATCATCCATCCTCCTTTGTCGTCTTGAGCTGAATCAGGGACAAAGCGGCAATAATAATCACGACCACCCACGATATGGCGGCAGAGTAGCCGAAGTTGTTATTGTTGGCAAACGACATATTGTAGGTGTAATACGCCACCGTCAGGGTGCCGTTGGACGGCCCGCCCTTGGTGAGGTTGACGATTTCGTCAAACAGCTGCAATGTGCCGATGGTAGAAGTGATGGAGGTAAAGATGATCATCTGCTTCAGCTGCGGCACAATAATGCGGAAAAATTCCTGAATAGGGTTGACGCCGTCAATACGCGCCGCCTCAATAATATCCTTTGGGATATTCTGAAGCCCCGCGATATAGTACATGGCGTTATAACCTGTCCAGCGCCAGCAAAGCGCGATGATGACGAGCACACGCGCCCAGCCAGTCTCTGTGAGCCAGGGGATAGGTTCGGATATCACGTTCAGGCCCATCAGCGCCTGGTTTACCATGCCATCCACCTGAAACAGCGTGCGGAACACGATGGAATATGCTACAGCAGAGGTGATGCACGGCACGAACAGTGCCATGCGGAAAAAGTTGCGGAAACGCAGGTTCTTTGTCTGCAGGATATAGGCAAAAAGCAAGCCCAGGCAAAGCATGACTGGAACCTGAACAATCAAAAACAAAAGCGTGTTGCCGAGAGATTTGCGGAAAACAGAGTCTTGAAAAAGCTCCATGTAATTGCTCAGGCCCACAAATGTCGACTTCAGGCCCTTGTGCTTGAAAAGCGACAGGAACAGAGAGTAGACAACAGGATACAGCATGAAGAGCGTGACAAAGAAAATGGCGGGAAATGTGAATTTCAGCCAGGCGCGCTCTGATCGTAAGCCCAGATGTCTGCTTTTTGCAGTTTTAGTCTTCAATGGAAAACACCCCCGAGTGCGATTTTGATACGCCTGCGCAGAAAAAGACCGTGGCGGTGATATCCCGAAGCGACGCCTTTCTGCGCAGACGACAGGCAGGCGCAAACGCGCCTGCGCCGCCGGTGGTAATCATTTTTCTTTTGGAAAGAAGGGCAGGCCCTGGCAGGCGCCGCACAAAAAACAGATAGGACGCACAGCCGCAGCATTTACTGCGAAAACGCGCTTGTTTTTCATGCGAAAAGCGCACTTTTCAGGCGCTGCCTGCACAGGCCGGCCCTTCTTTGAAACATGAATATTACATTTACAGCCGCCTCATGGTTCAGCGGGTCTGCTCGTAGGTCTCCTGAACCAGCTGCATGGCTTCATCCAGCGTGATGTTGCCATCGATATAATCTTGCAAATGCGACTGAATGGCGGCATTCACCGTCCATGTCTGTGTGCCGTAATCGATGGAGGGAATGTTTTCTCCCCAGCTGGCAAAATCTCCGTAAATAGGCTGGTCATTAAAGAATGCGACGGGCTCGTTGTATACTTCGCTCTCGGTGGCGGGCAGCCAGGTGGCCACGGCGGCCTGCTCGCGCAGGATCTGGTCATAAAAATCTTTATCACCGGCCCAAATAGTCTTCATGAAGTCGATAGCCAGTTCCTGATTGGCACTGCTCTCCAGAATAACCCAGCTTGAGCCGCCGATATTGCTGTATTTGGAGGGGTTTTCCACAGAGGTGAGCAGGGGGATATTGGTGTAACCCCACAGGCCCGCGCTCTCTTCAGAGGCCATGATGGTGGGCGCGTACCAGATGGCGTTCAGCACAAAGGCGATTTCGCCGTTCTGCATGGCGGCGATGCCGGTGGAATCGCGCACGTCCGTCTGATAGACGAGGTCGTTGTTCCAAAGCTCTTTGGTGACATCGAACATTTCACGCACCACGGCGTTGTTCATGAAATCGGCATCCTCATTTTCATCGTAGAACCAGGTGCCGCTGGACTGCATCGCACTGTCAAACCAGGTGAATGCACATTCAGAGGGAATGAACTGGAAGGCGTATTTGCCAGTTTTCTCCTTCACAGCCTTGGCAATCTCTATCATCTCAGGCCAGGTGATGTCCTCCAGGTCCTCCGGCGTAAAGCCGGCGGCCTCCAGAATGTCAATGCGGTAGAACAGGCCGGCAGAGCCGCTGTCAAAGGGAACGCCGTACACGCGGTCATTCACAGTCAGGCACGACACCTTGTAGCTGGCGAATTCGGAAAAATCGATTTCGTCGGTCAGGTCGACAAAGCATCCCTCATAGTTTGTGAGGAAGTTTTTGGCCCAGTTGTCGCCCACCAGAATGATGTCCGGCATGCCGTCTGTCACGCCGGCAGACAGCGCCGCCACGCATTTGGAGCGCACATCTTCCTCAATGGTGTTGACGACCTCCAGCTCAAAATCTTCATGGCCGGCCGCGCGATAATATTCCGCCGCCGTGTTCATGGCTGCGATGTTGAAGTTTTCATCCCAGCACCAGACGGTTAGCTTCTCTGCCCCGGTCCCCGAGGCCTGCGCCGTACTGCCCGGCTGGCCGCCGCAGGCGGCAAGGGGAAGCAGCATAGCAAGAATAAGTACAAAAGCTGCAAGTTTTTTCATCCTTCTTTTTTCTCCTTTCTGATGGCACACCCTTTCGCCCCGGCGGGCCAAGTGTGCATGTTACTATAATAATGCCTATTTTCGAGACAATTTGTCAATAGAATTTTCCCCATAAGAGATAATTTTTATAGAGTATTTACAGGGCGGCCGCAGGGGCAGCCGTGCCGCCTGCTTTGTGAAGAGACGCCGTATGCGCGTTCTTTTTCTTTGCGCAATGCATATATTTGCATCCACCCCCCTTCTGTGGGGGGGGCAAGCGGGCGGGGGCCGCCTGGGCCTGCCGCGTTGTTTGCCTGTGCACAGCGAAAAAACGGGCGGCACCGTCGCAAAAACGGTGCCGCCCGGGGTTTGGGCAGTTTATGTTTTACTTATCTTTGGCCAGATATTTGTGCCGCAGACATCGGCATTCACGCCCAGATAGCTGCATACCGTGGCGGCAATGCAGCCGAACCCGGCAATCGTGCCAAGGTTTGTGCCGGGCTTCACCTTTGCCCCGTATGCAAGGAAGGGCACGTATTCGCGCGTATGGTCTGTGGTGCGGGTATAGGCGGGGTCGCAGCCGTGGTCGGCGGTGATGATGAGCAGGTCGTCCTCTCGCAGAAGGGGCAGAAGCTGTGCCAGCGTCTCGTCAAACGAGGTGGCTGCGGCGGCATAGCCGTCCACGTCACGCCGGTGGCCGTACAGCATGTCGAAATCCACCAGGTTTACAAAAGCAAGGCCGCTGAAATCCTGCTGTGCCAAGCGCAGCAGCACCTGCTGCCCCTCGGGGTTGCCGGAGGTGGGAATAGCCTGTGTGACGCCCTGCCCGGCAAAGATATCGCTGATTTTGCCCACGGCTATTACATCCAGCCCGGCGGCAGACACATAGTCCAGCATGGTTTCAGCGGGCGGCTGCAGTGAAAAATCGTGGCGGCGCGGCGTTCGGCGGAAATCGGCCGGGCAGGTACCCTCGAACGGCCGTGCAATCACACGGCCCACGCCGTGCTCACCCGTCAGCATGCTGCGCGCAATGCGGCAGTATTCATAAAGCTGCTGCGGCGGTACAATGCTTTCATGCGCGGCAATTTGAAACACAGAATCAGCAGAGGTATATACGATAAGGGCGCCGGTGCGCATGTGCTCCTCACCGTAATCCTTCAGCACCTCGGTGCCGGAGTAGGGCTTGTTGCATATCACGGCGCGCCCGGTGCGCCGTTCAAATTCGCGGATGAGAGCCTGCGGAAAGCCGTCCGGGTAGGTGGGCAACGGCCTGGGGCTTTCCACGCCGGCAATCTCCCAGTGGCCGATGGTGGTGTCTTTGCCCATAGAGCGCTCCTGCAGGCGGGCAAAGGCGCCGACAGGTTCAGCTTGCGGCTGCTGCGGCGGTACGCCGTCCAGATGGAACAGGCCCAGCCGGGCCAGATTGGGGCAGTGGAACTTCGGGCTTTTGCGGATGCTGGCCAGCGTGTTTACGCCCCAGTCGCCAAAGGCGTGGGCGTCGGGCTCTTCCCCTACGCCGAACGAATCCAGCACCACAAGGAAAACGCGTTTGTCCATAAATTGCTTTACCTCCTTTGAAAGCGTATGCTATGCGCCGGGCGCCGCAGGGCATATGCCCCGGGCGCGGGCACACCGCATGTTTATACCAGATACAGTGTGACGCCAAGCTGCTTGAGAAGGCTTACCCATTCGGGCGCGAGGCCATTGTCCGTCACTACGGTGTCAATGTCGGCCAGGTCGCAGAAATAAGCCGAACGGACCACGCCGAACTTACTGGAATCTGCCACCAAAATGTGCTGGCGCGCCGATTTCAGGATGGCCCGCTTGGTGGCCACCTCATAGGAATTTGCACAGCTGATGCCGAGCTCTTCGTGCACGCCAGCCGCTGAGATGAACACCTTGTTTGCCCGGATATTGTGGATGAAAGCGACGCCTTCATCGCTGGTGAACATCTGTGTGCCCGGGTGATAGAAGCCGCCTGCCATGGCAAGGGTGGCATGCGGCAGGCCGCACAGATGCCCCAGAATATTGCGCGTGAAACACAGGGCCTCGAACTCCAGCGAGGGCGAGATGCAGCGCGCGATTTGCTCGGTGGTGGTGCCGGTGTCAAAAATGACACAGTCACCTGGGGAAATGAGCCCGGCTGCAAAGTGCCCGATAAGGGCCTTTGCCTCGTTTTGCACCTTTGTCTCGCTTTCAAAGATGTATTCACGGTTCACCTGCTGGCCCGTACCGGAAACCACCACTCCGTTCACATTTTTAATGAGGCCGCTTTTTTCAACAGCGGCAAGGTCTCTGCGCACCGTCATTTCAGAAACCTTCAGCATCTGTGCGATGTCACGGATAGGCATGTAGCCGCATGAGTGAATGATATCCACCAGGCGGTTCATACGCAATTCCCGCTTTCCCATGGGGGATATGCCCTCCTGTCTGTATTTTGTTATTTATAATAACACTATTTTATCATTTTTGCCATATAAAATTAAATTTTATTTTTATAATTAACATTTTTGATGAAAAATGTGATTATTTCGGGCGATATTACAAAATTAACGCAGCTGTTTTTATTGAAATGTTAGAATCCTCTCTTTTTGCCTTGAAAAAATGAAAAAATGACCTTATAATAAGGCAAACGAAATAAAAAACATAAAAGAAAGCGGTGCTTTTTGTGAAAAAAGAAGATATCCTGGCCCGTGTGGACCACACGGCGCTGAAAGCGACGGCCACATGGAAAGAAATCTGTACCTTGTGCGAAGAGGCACTGGAATATCACACGGCATCCGTTTGCATTCCGCCCTCCTATGTAGCGCGTGCCCATGCGGCATTTCCGGGGCTGAATATCTGTACCGTCATAGGCTTCCCGCTTGGCTACAACACGCTGGAGTGCAAGGTGTTTGAAACACAGCAGGCCGTGCGGGAAGGCGCGTCGGAAGTGGATATGGTGGTGAACCTGGGCGACGTGAAAAACGGCGATTTCGATGCCGTGGAAAAAGAGATTGCCGCTTTGAAACAGGCGGCGGGCCACGCGCTTTTGAAGGTAATTATAGAGACGTGCTATCTCACGGAAGAGGAGAAAATCCGCCTGTGTGAGTGCGTAACAGCCGCAAAGGCAGATTATATCAAGACATCCACCGGCTTTGGCACGGCCGGGGCCACGCTGGAGGACATTGCGCTGTTCCGCGCCCATATCGGCCCGGAGGTGAAGGTGAAGGCGGCCGGCGGCATCCGCACAAGGGAAGACCTCGAGGCCTTCTGTAATGCCGGCTGCGACAGGCTGGGATGCAGCGCGGCTGTGAAGGTGCTGTGCAAGGAAAAATGACATAAACTTGGTTGGCAAATGGCGCCATTTGCGTTTCTGCGGGGGGTTCCCCGCAGAAACGGCCCTGAAGGGCGCTTGAAACAAAACAGAAAATAACAGGAAAGGTCGTGTCATCATGGTCAACGAAGAGGGTTTGATGTATCACATCCATTTGAAAAAGGGGGATATTGGCCGCTATGTGCTGCTTCCGGGCGATCCGTTCCGCACAGACCTGATTGCCACATATTTTGACGAACCAAAACTCATTGCCCACAACCGCGAGCATAAAACCTGGGTGGGCAAGCTGGACGGCGTGCCGGTGGCGGTTACCTCTACAGGCATGGGCTGCCCCTCTGCCGCCATTGCGCTGGAGGAGCTTATCAAATGCGGCGCGGATACCTTTATCCGTGTGGGCACTGCGGGGCGCGTATGCGACGCCGCGTATGATGAAACGCTGGATGGAGTTATCAACACGGCTGCTGTGCGCGATGAGGGCACCACTATTCATTACATTCCCATTGAATACCCCGCAGTGGCAGACCGGCATGTGGTGGACGCGCTGGCCGTGGCGGCCAAAAACCTTGGTTACCATTACGCCGAGGGCATCACACAATCGAAGGATTCCTTCTACGGCCAGCACGAGCCTGAGAACATGCCCGCGGAAAGCCGCCTGAAGGAGCGCTGGGAAGCCTGGCGGCGCGGCAATGTAATGACCTCTGAGATGGAGGCTGCCGCTCTGTTCGTTATCTCGTCCATCCGCGGCTGCCGCGCGGCATCTATCATGTCGTTCGTGGATATGAAAAAAACCGTGGAGGTGGCGCGCGACGCGCTGAAGATTCTCATCCGGCAGGACGCGGAAAAGTAAATTGCTTCGTAGCAGGAAGGAAGGGATGAGCAATGGCTTTTAAGGATTATCAGAAGGAGAACAGTAGGCTGTATCATATTCAGGTAGAACCAGGTGAAGTAGGCAGATATGTGTTTTTGCCGGGCGATCCGTTCCGTACAGATCTGATTGCCAGCTTTCTGGACGATGCCAAGCTGATTGCCCACAATCGCGAACATAAAACATGGACAGGTTATCTGAGCGGCGAAAAAGTTTCGGTTACTTCTACCGGAATGGGATGCCCCTCCACGGCTATTGCGGTGGAAGAACTGATCAAGGCAGGCGCGGACACCTTTATCCGCATTGGCACAGCTGGCCCTGTTCGCAACCGAGAAGACAGCAGTAGGTTTGATGGCGTGGTGGTGACAGGTGCCGTGCGCGATGAGGGTACTACCATACACTATATTCCCATCGAGTATCCCGCTGTGGCAGACCGCCACGTGGTAGCTGCGCTTGCGCAGGCGGCACAGGCCGCCGGCCTGAATTTTGCCGAGGGCATTTCGCAGTCGAAAGATTCCTTCTACGGCGAGGTGAACCCAGCCTGCTCCCCGGCAGAAAAGCGCCTGAAAGAGCGCTGGGAGGCCTGGCGCCGCGGCAATGTAATGTGCTCGGAGATGGAGTGTGCCGCCCTGTTTGTCATCTCGTCCATCCGCGGCTGCCGTGCAAGCGCAATTATGAACTGGGGCAACATGAATAAGACGATCCAAGCGGCCTGTGATGCGGTTCGCCTGTTGATTGAGCAGGATGCACAGGCTGCTGGGAACAAATGAGCGGGAGGAATTATGATCAAGCCAATCATTGAGTTGCGCGATTACAGCTATCGCTACAACGCCGAGGACGGCCTGGTGCTGAAGCATATTAACTGTACCATTAACGAGGGCGATTTTGTAGGTATCATCGGCTGCAACCGCGCGGGAAAATCAACGTTATGCAAATCAATCGTGGGCATTTTGCCTTTTGTATTTGGCGGTGACTGGGAAGGTGAGATTGTAATCGACGGCCACAGCTTGAACGAAACACATGGCAAGGGCGTCATGGACGTGGTTGGAGTAGTGTTCCAAGACGCAGAAAGCCAGTTTACACAACAGACTGTGGAGGATGAGATCGCTTTCGCCATGTGCAATTTTGGCTATGAGCGCTTGTTGATGCGGGAGCGTGTGAAATTTGCCGCTGACGCGTGCGGCCTTTCCGGCATGCTGGACCGCTCTCCCTATCGCTTGTCCGGCGGCCAGCAGCAGCGTCTTGCCGTGGCGTGCATCCTGGCACTACAGCCGCGCGTCATCATTTTGGATGAATCCACCTCCCAATTGGATCCCATTGGCCGTGACGAGATATTCCGGCTGGTGGGCCAGCTGCACAAAGCGGGCAAAACCATCATTATGGTAGATCATAACATCGAAAAAATAGCTGAGACGGTGGATAAGGTGATGGTTCTGCATGAGGGCAGACTTGTGGCGTATGACAACCCGCACATTGTATTTGCTGATAAGCAAAAACTGAATGAACACTTTGTACGCCTGCCTCAGGTGACGGATGCGGCCATCGCCATGCAAGAGCAGCTGGGTAATGTGCAGCAGACTCCCATTACATTAGATGAGGCGCTGCCGGTATTTTCTTCTCTGGGCGAAGGGGGGGTATGAGAATGGCGCAGGCAGTGATTCGTGTGGAAAACTTGGTGCATATATATCCGCGCGGTGAGGTCAAGGCGCTGAAAGGCATTAACCTTGATATCAACAAAGGCGATGTGGTGTCCATTGTGGGACAGAATGGCAGCGGAAAAACCACACTGGTGCGCCACTTCAACGGTCTGCTGCGCCCCACCGAGGGCAAGGTATACCTTCTAGGGGAAGATTCTAGCGGAAAATCTGTAGCAGAGATGTCCCGCACATGCGGCTATGTGTTCCAAAATCCTAACCATCAAATTTTTTGCACCACAGTGCGTGAAGAGCTGATGGTGGCGCCGAAATATTTCGGCTATGCCGAGGAACAGGCGAATGAGCGCCTGGCATATGTCTCTGAACTGATGGGGCTGGAACATCTGATGGACAAGCACCCCATGACGCTGGACTACACCACGAAAAAGATTATCACCATTGCTTCGGTGCTCATTTTTGCGCCCGAAGTGCTGGTGCTGGACGAGCCCACGGGTGGCCTGGACGAAGTGGGCCGCGCCATGCTGACGAAGATTATTCGCCTGATGCACGATGAGGGGCATACAGTAGCGATTATCTCGCACGATATGGATTATGTGGCCGAAAATTCTAGCCGTGTGGTGGTGATGGCACAGGGCGAGATATTGGATGATGCGCCGCCCAACAGGGTATTTCTGGATGCGGATATTCTGAAAAAAGCGCAGATAGAGCCGCCACAGATTATGCAGCTGGACCTTCAGCTGGGCAGGAAAGGTATGGATACGGCCGCGCTCTCCGTGGAAGATTTTGTGAAGAAGTACAGGGCGTGATGCCCGGCCCGGCAAGCCGTCAAAAACGCCCATGGGCATGGGTGTAAATAAAACAAACAAGGAGGAATTTCTTATGGCAATGAATTCGGTCGATTCTTCAAAAGGCAGGCTTCGCGGTACATATATTGCAATCATGATTCCGCTCGGAGTGGCTATCAACTTTGTAGGTGGGCAAATTGCTACAAGCCTGGGCCTTCCCATTTATCTGGATTCCATCGGCACCATCATCGTGGCTGCCATTATGGGCCCGTGGATCGGCGCCACGTCCGGTATCTTGTATAATATCATATCTTCGCTGGTACGTGGCAACGTCATGGCATCTCTGTTTGCGCTGTGCAACCTGGGCTCTGGCCTTATTGTAGGTTACATGGCACGTTATGGCAAATATAAAAAGGCGTGGCACGTTGCGGTGGCCACCGTGCTGGTATCTCTGTGGAACGCTATTGTTGCAGCCCCCATCGCCATGGTGGTGTACGGCGGCATTGACGGCAACGTGGGCACAAATCTGATGATCGTGGGCCTGCAGGCGCTTGGCAATGACCTGATGGGTGCTGCCTTCCTGGCGCGTATTCCGGCAAACCTTGTGGATAAGGGCATTGCCTGTGTCATTGCGTGGATTATCCTGCGCAAGCTGCCGGCTCACATGCAGTCGTTGTCCGGCACGAAGAAAAAGAGCAAAGATCAACCTTCTGCCGAGAATGCGCAGACAAAGTGAGGCATGCCACACAAGCGGCATTGCAATCTGTTCGGAAGGAATATTGATATGATACAAGAACGCAATTTTCCTACATTTTTGAAAAAACTTACACCGGCGCCCAAGCTCTGGCTTGCACTGGGCATCATTCTGGCGGTGCTACTTCTGAAAAACACATATTTTTCAGTTGCTGTCACATTGCTCAGTGTAATCATGGTGGTGCATGAAAAGCAGATAACACTGTTCAAAGTGCTACTGGTTACCATTCTGGTTCTGTCCATTTCAATGTATGGTATCCATGGCGCCATAGCCCCCACCATAGATAAAGCAACGGATCCAGTGCTGTTCAGCATATTTGGCATTGAGTACTATGCTAAGGGCTTTGCCTATGCATCCCGCTTCTTCCTTCGGATATGTCCCTTGATGTGCGCGCTTTTTCTGATTTTTATGTCGATAGACACAACGGACTTGGGCGTCACTATCTGTAAAGCGGGCATCCCCTATAAGGCAATGTTTACGTTTATCGACTCGTTCCAGGTCATGACGTTGTTGAGCAAAGATATGGAGCAGATACGAGACGCGCAGCGCGCCCGCGGGCTTAATACAGAAGGCAGTCTCATTCAGAGATTCAAGGCCTTTATACCCATTATGGTGCCTGTGGTTGCAAATTCCATCGTGAAAGTTCAGGACCAGGCTATTGCTATGGACACCAAAGGCTTCAACTCGGAGTGCAAGAAGAGCGTCTACCGTGAACTAACACCGTATAAGTGGGATCCTGTCTGCAAGTGGTTCGGCATCCTTTTAGGTGTGGCTTCCATCGCGTATTGGCTGCTCACCACGACCGGCGTGGTTCCTGCATTTTTGAGTGATATCATCTGAAACGGACGATGAGAGAACAGAGGCATGTATGGGTTATTGCTCGGCTTGCCTCTGTTTTTCTGTGAAGGAGGAACAGGCATGAGACATCAAACGAATTTGTCGGCGCAGGAGCTCTATCAGAAAAAAGAACGATTTTACCCACGAAATTTTATTAGCCTAATGTGTGAAAGCTTTACCTTTTCCTTTGCGCTGGCAATGTTTTCACCGGAAAATGTGATGCCTGTCTATGTGTCATCTCTTTCCAATAAGGCCATCTATTTGGCCCTGATCACGGCACTGTATTATGGATGCTCCTACGGGTGCACGGTACTTTCCTGCGTTCTGGGCGTCAATGCCAAAAGCCCGAAGTGGATCAGCGTGGTTGTATGCTTTATGCAGCGCGTCGGCTTCTTTATGATATTTTTGTCTACCTATCTTGTAGGAGAAAATGTACAGTTGGCACTGGCGGTGTTCTTTGTCTCCTTTGCAGTATACGCTGCCAGCGCAGGCATGTCGAACCCGCTGTTCGCTCAGATGGTGGGTACGTCTATCCACCGCAATGTTGGCACATTTTATGGGGCGTATAGCATGGTGGGGTCTGTGGCTGGCGTGCTGGCATCGCTCATTCTGACGCGCTGTCTGGCGAGCCTTGCGTTCCCGGTCAGCTTCCGCACAGTATTTTTACTGGGCCTTATTTCATCTTTGATCGCTACGGCAGTGGTGAGTATTGGCGTCCGCGAAGTAACTAATGACCGCGTGGTGGAGCATATCCGTCTGCGGGATATTTTCCCCATCAGTATACGGATCCTGCGTGAAAATCGCCCGTTCCGCCACTATGCGCTTATCAAGGTTCTGGTAGGCGCAGCGGAGTTTGCCATTCCTTACTACATTATTGCGGCCAGCGGTATGAAAGGCAGGCCGGCGGGCTTTGTTGGCTTGATGACTACCGTTTATCTTGTTTCCAAAGTGCTGAGTAGTCTTGTGTTGGGGCGCATTGCAGATCGTTTTGGCGCTATTCTTGTACTGCGTTGTTCTTGTATTTGCGGCGGTGCTGCTGCCCTTATGGTCATTCTGGTGCGGGATTGGCGCCTGGCGCTTGTTATGTACGCCCTGCTGGCAGTTGCGGTGAACGGCGTCATGATGTCCAACAATATCGCTTGTGTTTCGTATTCCGGAAATGTGCATACACCCATTTATGCAGCGACCACCGGCCTTCTGTGCGCCCCGCTGTATGTGGTGAGCTCGTTTGCGGGGGCGGCCATCGTAGGACGCTTTTCCTACACGGCGGTCTTTTTGATTGCTATGGCGGTGTACGCCGTGTGTGTGCTGCTTACCTTCACCTTGAAGGATGTAAAGGCGGGCGGCAGGCAAAGCGGCCGCCCATAAAGAGAGGAGCTGGCCTGACGATGCAGAACATCCTGTTCGTTTCCCATTGCATTTTGAACACGGCTGCCAAGGTGGTGCTGTACGATGAGGCAGAGATAAAAGCCGAAGAGGCGCTGCGGCACCGTTTTGTGGGGCGCGCGCTGGAGCTTGGGGTGCAGATGGTACAGCTTCCATGCCCGGAATTTACTCTGTACGGCGCACAGCGCTGGGGACATGTGAGCGACCAGTTCGACAACCCCTTTTTCCGCGCACACTGCCGCACCCTTCTGGCGCCGTATATACTTCAGATGCAGGAATACCTGCACCACCCCAGGCGTTTTCATATTCTCGGTGTGGTAGGGGTGGACGGCAGCCCAAGCTGCGGTGTGGACTATACCTCGTGCGGCAGCTGGTACGGCAGCTTTGCGAAGCGGCCCGGCCTGGAAAAGACGCTTGCAGGCTGCACGCTGAGTCGGAAACACGGCATCCTGATGGACGTGCTGTGCACCATGCTGAAAGAGGCGGGCCTGGACAAGCACATCCCGGTGACGGCCCTGTTCGCGCCGGAAGAGAAAAAATGCATGGGCCTTCTGAGCGGCCTGTGAAAAAGGTGCCTGTATTGGAAAAGACTGGAGAGACACGGCGCACAAATGGTCATCATGGCCAAATGCGAGTTGAAAAAACAGTCGTTTTGCCTGATTGCCCGGGGCGGGGAAACACGCTATAATAAAAAGCAGTGCACGCCACTGCTTTTTTATTTCACGGCAAAACAGCCAGTATGTGCCCCGCGCTGCGGGCATGTGGCAGAACAGCTGCCCGCACCGCGGGCCTGCAGACAAGAGAGGTACCGGCAGATGGAACGATATGGCCCTGTGGCGAACCGGCAGTGCAGTGAGCTCTGCCCCTATGTGGCGCGCGTGAAGGTGTTCGCGTGGCAAAACGGCCTTGCTTGGGACGCCGCCCTGGAGGAGCTGGAGCGCCGCGCCGCGCGTCTGTGCCTGGGCGCCGCTTTGGCGCATAGCGCGCAGCCCGCAGTATGTGAGCAGCAGGGCGCCCTGCCGGAGGAATGCCGCATCTGGCGGCTTCTGCTCTGTGTATCGGGCGCATGCGGCATGACAGTGTATGAATACATGAAAAGCGCCCATGCGGCGGCCTTGTTCGACATGCCGCAGACCGGCGAAGAACCTTGGCAGCAGAGGGTGCCCGCGGTGCAGATACCCTTGGGTAGCGAGACGGCGCAGGAACAAAAGGGCAGTGCGGCGGCGTGCAGCGGGCAGGCCGCTGCGGCTTCGCAGACAGAGGCTGCTGCACCGCCGCAGGAAAAGAACGGACCGGAACAGTTTTTCAGCAGGCTGTGCAGCTCAGGCAAAGCATGGGTACACGGCGCGGCGGGCAAAGTGCGCGCCGGCTGGGCGCATGTCCGCGAAAGACTGCGGCCTCCAAGGCTGGAAGGACGCGCAAGGCAGTTTGCGTTTGCATTCGGCATCACTTCGGCAGTTATTGCGCTGTTTGCCGCCGTGGGGCTTTCATATTGGCTGGGTTACCGGGCGTCTGTGAGGGAAAACGGTACATATGAAGACGGCTATGCTGCGGCCGTTTCCGAAAAGGGTACATATGAAAGCGGCTATGCTGCGGCATTGGAAGAAAACGGAAGCTATGAGGAGGGTTATGACAGGGGATATGCCGAGGGCCGGGCCGAAGGCTATGAAGCAGGCCGGGCCGAAGGCTATGAAGAGGGCCTGAAGGATGGCATGGCCGAGCCGGGCCAGCCGCCAGCCGCCTCCGGCAGCGGGGCGGCTGCAGAGCAGCAGACCGTGTGGGTATCCCGTTACCTGGGCAGACGCTACCACAGCACGCCGGATTGCAGCCGCGTGATAGACCCTGTGCAGATAACCTTGGAAGAGGCCGAGCGGGAAGGATATTCGCGCTGCAGCCGCTGCTGTGGTGAGGAATAAAGCGGCGCCGCAGAAAAAAGGAAGAAAAACCGCACCGTATAGCCAGAAATGGTTTAACGGTGCGTTTTTTCGTTTAGCAGAGAAAAAACATATTCTCCAAGCTTTTACTCTGCATTTTTGGGCGTTTTATGGGGTTTTATAGCGCATTTCAGATGATGACAAAAACAAGAAAAAACCGCGCTGTTAAGCCGCTTTCGGCTATACAGTGCGGTTTGTTTCATGGCGGAGATGGAGAGATTTGAACTCTCGCGCCGGTTTCCCGACCTACTCCCTTAGCAGGGGAGCCTCGTCACCACTTGAGTACATCTCCATGGTAGCGTTGCAGGTTACTTTATAGTTGCATCCTGAAAACCCAAAATTGGCGGAGAAGGTGGGATTCGAACCCACGGAACATTGCTGTTCAACGGTTTTCAA
>ENA-ORTH01000379-ORTH01000379.1-human-gut-metagenome-genome-assembly--contig:-NODE-379-length-57044-cov-3.969854_pt1 | contig 57044 bp, 59 predicted proteins | sample MGYA00241914_ERZ509192 | MGnify/ENA primary metagenome ERZ509192 (study PRJEB26280, sample SAMEA2338826) | human gut metagenome | biome: human gut; feature: human-associated habitat; material: faeces...
AGATAGGGGTAGTTTGCGCTTTTTTGGCTATTCTGAAGGTTTTGTTTCATAGTAAGAATAGGAGCTTTTTGGGGATTCCACCGGGATTTAGTGAATAAAACAGAGCAACAGGATTCTGAAGAAGAGAGTAGTTCTGTTCTTCAAGATTTAAAAAACTGGACTTCGGAATACCACTGGTTATTTGTTATTTTGCAGGACGGGACGGATGTGGGATTTGTCCATCTGCAAAAGATTGGACCGATTGTCATGCAGTTGGAAGATATTTTTGTGGATGAAGCGATGCGCGGACGGGGAATTGCCAGCAAGGCAATCGCACTGGCAGAGCAGGAAGCGCAGAAAATCCCCGGAATAGAGGCCATGAGCTTGCAGGTGGTCACCAGAAATGAAGCGGCAATGAGGCTCTATCATAAGCTGGGATATGATACGATGAGCATGGTGACTCTCCGAAAAGAATTTGGAGAAAATCACCGAGATCAAAAAGCGGAATTCTTAGGAATGACCTTTCAAATTTAATACAATGGAGAGAAAATAAATGAATCAGAATATTACCTGCAAAACAGTGCAGGAGCTGGAAGATTTTTTGAGAGAACACTATCATGCAGAACAGATTGAACCGATCGAATATCTGCTCTATAATGCCCGTCAGCAGGTGCTCAATCTGTTTTATCCGGAACAGATGCAGCAGATTTCTGAGCAGGTTGGTTTTTCTCCCGAAGCGGATGAGGAGATTTCAGCGCTGTTTGACTGCATGACCGAAACTTTTGACCGGGAAACAGCAAAATCCTGCTATGTTCAGTATCGCTTTGAACAGACAGCCCCAGAAGGCGCACAAGCTGTTTTTTATATCACGGTGGAAAGAAATACCGGATTTGTCCTTCCGCAGTTTGAATGGGTGTCAGACAGCTTGGAACAGGAATTTCCAGACGTCTCTGAAGAGGATTACCGGTATTTTAATCGAATTATGCGGGAGATTGTGCTGTATCAGGGAGTATCTGAGCAGGACATCCGTGGAAATTCCCCTAAATATGAACGTTATCAGATTGCAAAGGAATTTTGGGACAGCGTTTGTTAAAATAGCTTGCAGATAATACCAGAAAAAGGAGTGCTTTTTGGCACTCTTTTTTTATAGAACAAAAACTTTAATTTTATTAAAGATTGACTTTAATAAAATTAAAATTTATAATAGAATCAGGGGGTGAAACTAAGAATGGCAATAGAGATTGTTCCGGAATGGATGAGAAATCTGGAAGAGGAAGACGTTGTTTTTCTCAAAAAATTTGTTTTAGCATCCGGTTCTTTAAAAGAAATCGCCTCTCAATATGGAGTGACCTATCCTACCGTACGGCTTCGTCTGGATCGTCTGATCCAAAAAATCAAGATGGAGGAAAATCAGCAGGAAGATCCTTATATTTTGCTGATTAAACGGATGGCAGTCAATGGGAAGATGGATTTTGAAACGGCAAAAATTTTAATTCAGGAATACAGAAAGAAACAACAGGAGGAAAAATCATGAGTATCGCATCCAATCTGACATTTATGCTTTTATTTTTATGGGTCGCGCCGCTGATACTGGAAGTTTTCTTAGCCAGAACACGCTCCAAAATCCCAGGACTGATCTTGCCGGGATTAAGTTTTATCGTATCACTGATCGAAGTTTTGAATATAGCAGCAGTTGGGCAAAGTATCTTGCAAAATCTTTTTGTTTTGATGATGACCTTTTTGTTGGGGAACATTATGACAGTAATTCTGCTTGTCATTTATTTTCTCTGTCGGAGAAGGATGGATAGGCAGCACCAGCTTGACAAAATGAATATTCAGGATCTGTAATAAAAAGCACCTCCTGCCCCTTTAAAGGAGCAGGAAGTGCTTTTAAATTATTCTCGTGAAAAAAGATTTTGCATCATTGTATGAAGGAATTGGGAACTGATAAACGGTGCCAGTTCGATCAAATCATCAATCGATTGAATTTCCGGGAGATTTTCTTCCAGCAGACGTTCCAGTACAGACTGTTCAACAAAGGGAGCCAGCATGGTTAGTTCTTCCTGAGAAAAAGAAAACTGCTGTTGAGATAAGATCAAGTTTAAATAATCGCGAGGAACAAAGGGTGCAAGCTGGGCAACATTTTCGGCAGATTCCAGAATATCTGGATTTTGTTCCAACAAATGTTGAACCATGTTTGGATTGACAACCGGTGCAAGGAGCAGAAAGGTAGAGAGATTCAGATTTTCTTGAGGGAGAGTACTGATAATTTCTGTCACTAACTCGGATGGAAGCATCGGTGCAATCTCAGCAAAATCGTTGATCGAAGTGATGAGGGAGCGGTGGGAACGTACCAAACTTTCCGTATCCTCTTTTGACAAAAAAGGGATGAGGTTTAAAAGTTGGTAAAAACTATCGAATAATACTCCTTCTTTGTTATGGTGGATCACGCTGGATAATTCTTTGGGTTTGATTACAGGTTCCAGTTCAACGAGATGTTGAGCAGGAATAGGTTCGGTGATAGTTTCGCCCGGTTCCAGAAGCTGTTCCACCGTTGGGAGGTAGGGACTGTTGTCCAGCAGCTGATCAATGGAGATTCCCAGCGTATCGCACAGTTGAGGTAAACGGGAAATATCCGGCATGGTGCTGCCTCGCTCCCAGCTGCTGACAGCCTGAAAACTGACAGACATTTCTTCCGCCAATTCCATCTGGGTCATGTTCTTTTTCCGTCTGAACTGAGCGATTTTTTCACCAATTTTTTGCGTATCAAACATAAACATTCCTCCTTGATATTGAAGTGGATTTCACTTGCTTTTATTTTAAACAAAAGAGGAAAGACAAAACAGCAAGCAGTGCTTTAGTTTTACTCAAGCGATAATTGAAAAGGAAATTAGGATGGAATACAAAGCCGCATGACATCTTCTCCGCCAGTATCCTTTTCCCCAATATACTCAAACCCAAAGGAACGGTAAAGATGCTCAGCGGCATCATTGCCCGCAAATAGGCTCAGGTAAATTTCCGGATAATGGTATTCTTCCCAGAGACGCTCGATCAAAAGCTGTAATGCAGCTTTTCCATACCCTTTTCCCTGAAAGGGAGCACCAATTAAAAGTCGGTCAAGCCACACTCTGCCGTTAGGCGGATATTCCAAAAACAGTCCGTACATGGCAAAGCCAATCAGAGTTTCTTTGTCATAAATGCCCACAGGGCGCCAGACAGAAAGTTTGTCAGCTTCTGTAAGGCATTGAGCGGTAGTTTCGATAAAATGTTCCTGTCCATGTTTTACCTTAAGGGAGAGGATTTCCTCACGATTTTGTTCGGTAACTGGACGAATGGTGAGATACAATCGATGACCTCCTTAAAAAAGCGGCAGCTACAAGAAAGGTAGCTGCCGCTTTTGATTTTTGGTTCTATAAAATTTCCCGCAGCTTGTCCAGAAAGGCTTCTTCTCCAAGCGTATTGATCTTAAAGAACATTGCCTGACTGCCGCCGGAGGTGATGGCAGAAAGCTCGACTGGTCCATCTCCTACCTGAAAGAGCGTTACGTTCAGGCTCACGCGGTTGCCTCCCATGTAGCTGTATCGCTCAAAGACGCGCACGCTGCACCGGGCATTTCCTGCGGCAAAGTCGCTGAATTCTTCCAGTGTTGCAGAACTGCTTCCGGCTTTGATGCCGTCCTCAATCCGGTTTAACAGATGGTCAAAATCTTCATACAAGGTTTGTTCGAGTTTTGCCATAGACAAGCTCCTTTCCGGGAGAGATTAGATCTGGTGTTCGTCCAGCCAGTTCTTGATATCGGAAACGGTGGATTTAAGGCTGCCATCCTCGATTGGGCAGGAGAGGCCGGAATCTTTGACGATATCAACAAAGGTCTTGGTGCCGCCCATCTTTACGAAGGACAGATATTTTTCCCAGGCAGCTTTGTGGTCATGCATCGACAGGCTCCAGAACTGCAGAGAGATCATCTGAGCGAGGCTGTAATCGATATAGTAGAATGGGCACTCGTAAATGTGCAGCTGTCTCTGCCAGCCTGCACCGCGGTTATAGAAGTTTACTTCGGTGTTGTCCAGGTGTGGGCGATACAGTTTTTCCAGACGGTTCCACTCTTCGTTTCTCTGAGCAGGGGTCCATTCTGGATGACGGTATACACTTTCCTGGAAGTGGTCGACCTGACAGCCGTATGGGATGAAGGTCAGAGCGCTTTCAGCATGGAAGAGCTCATATTTGTCAGTATCCTCTTTAAAGAACAGATGATGCCATGGAGCGGTCAAAAATTCCATCGACATGGAGTGGCTTTCGCAGACTTCCATGGTTGGGTTGCGCAGTTCCATGTGTTCGATGCATTTGTCTGCCATAAAGTCAGCAAAAGCATGTCCTGCTTCATGAGTCAGAACATCCACGTCACCTGCGGTTCCGTTCCAGTTTGCAAAGATAAATGGAACATGGTACAGAGGCAGACCGGTGCAGTAACCGCCCATAGCCTTGCCTTCCTTAGAGAGAACGTCAAACAGATCATGGTCAAACATCAGTTTGATAAATTCAGCGGTTTCCGGCGACATTTCGGTGTACATTTTGCGTCCAGCTTCCATCAGCTCATCCGGAGTACCGTGTGGCAGAGGGTTGCCATCAGCAAAGAAGTAAGTGTTATCGTATACTTTGAAGTCATCAACACCGATGCGTTTTGCCTGATTTTTCTTGATTTCGTTGTTGACAGGAACGATATCCTCTACGACCTGACGGCGGAAGTTTGCGATGTCTTCCGGAGCATAGCAGTTGCGGCAGCGCAGCAGGAATGCCATTTCAACATAGCTCGGCAGACCAAGTTTGTGTGCCTGCTCGGTACGGTTTTTAACCAGCTTGTCGTAGATTTCGTCGCACTCTGCCTGATGATCGTCAAAGAATTTTCCGTAAGCCTGCATTGCAGCTTTTCTGACTTCACGGTCAGGGCTCTGCTGATATGGGCCTAACTGAGAAAGATTGCAGATCTTACCGTCAAATTCGATTTTTGCGGAAGCACACAGTTTCTGATACTGCTGAATCAGCTGGTTTTCTTCCTGAATCAATGGAATCAGCTCAGGAGAGAAGCTCTTGAGGGAGATCTCAATGTTTTTGAACATCAGAGGGCTGTATTCTGCCTCGATTTCTTTGCGGAATGGAGAAGCAACCAGAGCTTTGTTAAAGTCCTGAAGCTTTTCGCTCAGTACAGGACCCATCTGTTCGTTATATTCGTGCTCATCGCTGTAGAATTTGTCGCGAGTGTCCACGGTATAGCGAATGTTGCAGATTGTGGAAGCGGTGAAGGTCTCAATCTCGATCTGTTCGAGTTCTTTCATGATAGAAAGCTGTTCCTTCGCGCTTGTTGCAGCTTTGAATTTTTCGGTGAGAGCAGTGATCTCGGACATGACCTTTTCATAATCCGGACGCTTGTAAGGGAATTCAGAGAATTTCATCAAAATTCACTCCTCTAAAATAAATTTGGCAAAGATATTTTATCATGAACGTCGTTTATTTTCAACTAAATCGAGGTGGTTTTGTGGAAAAACAGTATAATATTTGCTTGCATAGGCTGATTTTCTTTGCAATTAAGGAAATTTTATTGTACAATACAGAAGGTGATTTTTCATAATGGCAGGGGGATGAAAATGGGAGCAAATACAGCTTCCCTGAACAAACGGGGAAAATTTGACAAGAGTTTGATTGCGGTAATTATGCCGCTTGCATGGCCGACCATTTTGGAACAGGCATTGCAGACAATCGTTCAGTTTATCGACTCGGCGATGGTTGGAAGAATCAGTGCCAATGCGTCCGCTGCAGTCGGTTTGACCCAGACGGTGACCTGGCTGCTTTCCGGTTTATTCTTTGCAGCAGGCGTTGGGTTTCTGGCAGTAATTTCCCGCGCGATTGGAGCGGATGACCGAGACTATGCGCAGCGTACAGCAGGACAGGCGGTTGTAGTAGCGGTAATCATGGGATTGGTAATCGGGGCTGCGGGTATGGCTTTGAGCTTTGTATTGCCGACCTGGCTTGGCGGTGCCGAGGAAATCCGCAGGGACGCGACCATCTATTTCTTTATTATCAATGTACCGATGGTTTTCCGTTCGGCAATCATATTGTTTGGAGCGCTGCTTCGTGCAACCGGTGATATGCGCCATCCAATGCTGGTAAACGCCATGATGAATGCCATCAATGTGGTATTCAACTTTTTCCTGATTTATTCCACCCGTTCGGTGTCCTTGTTTGGATTTGATGTTACTATTCCGGGAGCAGGAATGGGAGTAGCGGGAGCAGCGACTGCAACGGCGATTTCTTATGTAATCGGCGGTATTGCCATGACAGGGCTTTTAATTAAAAGTGACCGTGGCGTGGCGCCGAAAAAGAAATATCTCAAGCCTGATAAAGCAATTTTAAAACGCTGTTTTTCGATTGCACTTCCAAATGCAGCGGAAAGAACAGTGGTATGTCTGGGAAGTACGGTGTTTACCGCTCTTGTGGCTAGCTTGGGCACCATTTCGCTGGCAGCTCATTCCATTGCTATTACGGCAGAAAGTGCGTTTTACGTGCCGGGATACGGCTTTCAGGCAGCAGCAACCACCCTTTCCGGTCTGACAGCCGGAGAAGGTGATGAGGACAAACTGGACCGCATGAGCGAAACATTGATGCGCATTACTGTTTTTTGTATGTTCATTACAGGACTGCTGCTGTTTATATTCCCACAGGCGATGATGAGCCTGTTTACCAGAGATCCGCAGGTTATTGCACAGGGAACGGTTGCACTGCGAATTGTTTCGGTAAGCGAACCGTTCTTTGCACTGACACTTTCGCTGGAGGGTGTATTTAACGGTGTGGGCGATACCAAAATGCCGTTTATTATTTCATTGTGCAGCATGTGGGGAGTGCGAATCCTGTTCACTTTCCTGTGTGTCAAGGTTTTTGGCATGGGACTTGCTTCGGTTTGGATGTGCATGATCGCGGATGTCATCACCCGTGCATTGTGTATGTTTGCAAGATATCGCAGCGGCTTGTGGAAGAAAGGGTTATTTACCAAAAACCATCCTGTGGCAGAATAGCTTTGTAAGAACAGTATTGAGAAGAAAAGGAAGACGAGTATGAGAACGATTATCTGGTTTATTTATTTCTGGCTGTATCTTTTATTGATGTTGCCGGAATACTGGAAGGTTAAAAAGCTGGAACAGGAAGGCAAACGGGAGGAACATGACAAAAAGGTAAGGTATGATGTTCATAACTGGGCATCCCGTCTTTTGTCCCTTGCCGGAGCAAAAATCGAGACCAGAGGAAAAGAAAATATTCCAGAAGGTCCAGTAGTTTTTATCGGAAACCATCAGGGTTACTTTGATATTCCGCTGATGATTACCCAGATGGATAAGCCAAACCCACTGATTGCAAAAAAAGAAATTCAAAAAATTCCAATGATCCGTTCCTGGATGAAGGAGCTTCGATGCATCTTTATTGACCGACAGGATGCAAGACAGTCGATGGACTGCTTAAAGCAGGCGCAGGAGCTGTTAAAAAAGGGCTATTCGGTGGTGATTTTCCCGGAGGGAACCCGAAATAACGGCGGAGAACTGCTGGAGTTTAAAGCAGGAGCAATCCGAATGGCAACCAGAGCTGGTGTGCCGATCGTTCCGGTCTGTATTGAGGGAAGCTATCGGCTGATGGGAAAGGGAAGCCTGTGGATTCATCCGGCTGATGTTAAGATTCAAATTCTTCCGCCAGTCTCGACTGAAAATCTGAGCAGAGAAGAGATCAGAGCTTTACCGGAAAAGCTGCGTGAGATGGTAGCGGATGGGGTAAATCGTCTGAAACAGGAATAATTAAAAAGCGGGGAAAAGAAAATGAAAGTGACATACAGCGCAAAAGCAAACATAATACATCGTACACAGCAGTTGGAAGATGGAAGAAGTGTGGAGGTAATCAGCCTGACACAGGCAGAGCATGCACAGGATGCACAGCTTGTTCTGGAGTGGAGCTTTCCAATTTTGGACATCGCTGGAAGATGGCATCCGAACTGCCGATTTGACCGCAGCATCAAAGCAGATTGGAGCTATGGAGAAAAATCCATGAGCGCCGTATCTGCACCGGTGATCAGCTTCTTTAACGAAGAGGGAAAAAATCGTGGAACCTTTGCACTCTCTGAAACGCTCAAGGAGGTTCGAATGAGCCTTGGTGTTCACGAAGAAGACGGCACCATGAATTGCATGGTAGTGGTTTCCTTGGGGACACTGGACAGCGACTACTACGAGCTTTCTTTGCTTTGCGATGACCGGAATGTTCGCTATGAACAGGCAATCCGGGAAGTTGGGCTTTGGTGGGAAAAAGATTGTGGTCTGCACCCAGCGTCTGTTCCAGAGTCTGCAAGAGAACCGATGTATTCCTTCTGGTATTCCTATCATCAGCAGTTTACGGATGAGGAAATTGAAGCAGAGTGCAAGAGAGCAAAGGAACTTGGTTTTGGTACTGTAATTGTGGATGATGGCTGGCAGACTGATGATACCAACCGCGGATATGGATTCTGCGGGGACTGGAAGCCTGCAGCGGGAAAAATCAAGGATATGCGTAAGCATGTGGAAAAGGTACACCAGATGGGATTAAAGTACCTTCTCTGGCTGAGTGTGCCGTATGTTGGGATTCATTCCGAAATGTGGAAGCATTTTCACAATAAACTGATTGGTATGGACTGGCAGCAGAATACCGGAATTTTGGATATCCGTTATCCTGAAGTCAGAGAATATTTAAGCAAGGTCTATGCTGATGCAGTCAAGGACTGGGATCTGGACGGACTGAAGCTTGATTTTATCGATGAATTTTATTATCGCAAGGAAACTCCTGCTGTCAATGAGCAGATGGACTGTGCCTGCATCCAGCAGGCTCTGGACAAACTGCTTGCTGAGACGATGGAGCGTCTGAAAAAAGAAAAACAAGATATCCTTATCGAGTTCAGACAGCGTTATATTGGACCGAGCATCCGCAGATATGGAAATATCTTCCGCGTATGTGACTGTCCGGATTCCGGAATCAGCAACCGTGTTGGAATCGTGGATTTGCGTTTGCTCAGCGGAAATACAGCAGTTCATTCGGACATGCTGATGTGGAACAAGGAAGAAAAGGCAGAGATTGCAGCTTTGCAGGTTATCGATTGTCTGTTTGGTACCATGCAGTTTTCGGTTCGCTTAGACAGCATGAAGGAAGAACATAAACGGATGCTCAAAAATTACATGGCATTTATGCAGCGTCATCAGGAACTGCTGCAGCAAGCTCCTATTATCGCGCAGGAGCCGCAGAATCTGTATCCGCAGGTTTGTGTACAGAATGAACAGACCGAAATCACCGCTCTTTATTCCAGAAACAGAGTGGTAGAACTGGGAGATACAGAGGAAAGCATCATTGTAAACGGCAGTGCGGCAACAGCGGTATTTGTGGAGGCAAAAGCACCACTTGTGGCACAGGTAACAGTATTTGACTGCATGGGAACCACTGTCTGCAGCAGACAAATGAATCTTTCAGCAGTAGAGAAAATCATCTGTCCAATTGGTGGACGGGTTGAGATAAAATCAAAAGAATTTGTACAGTAAAATGGAGGACAAAATCATGAAATGGATGATTGCATCGGATCTGCATGGGTCCGCATACTGGTGTGAAAAAATGGTGGAACGCTACAAAGAGGAAGGCGCAGGCAAACTTCTGCTGCTGGGCGATATTCTCTACCATGGCCCCAGAAACGATCTGCCAAAGGACTATGCACCAAAGAAGGTCATCGAAATCTTAAATGGCATGAAGGAAGAACTGTTGTGCATCCGCGGTAACTGTGACTGCGAGGTTGACCAGATGGTGCTGAAATTCCCAATTCTGGCAGATTATGCTGCTTTCTGGCTGGGTGATCTGATGGTATGGGCAACTCACGGCCATGTTTATAACATGAACAATCTGCCACCGTTTAAAAAAGGTGACGTTCTGCTGCATGGACATACCCATATTCCGGCAGCACAGAGCTTTGGGGATGGATATTACTACATCAATCCAGGTTCTTTGTCTATTCCAAAAGAAGGCAGCAAAAACAGCTATATGATTTTGGAGGGAAGAACCTTTACTCTCAAGAGCGTTGAGGATGGCTCGGTCATCAGCTCTTTCACTGTGGAATAGAATTCAGAAAGGAACCAAGTATGATTTTATCCGGAAAAGAAATCCAAAGACATATCGGTAAGGAGATTATTATTGAGCCGTTTGATCAGTCAAGAGTAAATCCGAACAGCTATAATCTGACCTTACATAATGAGCTTCTGGTTTATGAAAATCATGAGCTCGATATGAAAAAGTTAAATCCAACCAAACGCATTACCATCCCGGAAGAGGGGCTGGTATTGGAGCCAAACCGCCTGTATCTGGGCAGAACCAACGAGTTCACCAAGACAGAAGGATTTGTACCAATGCTGGAGGGACGCTCTTCTACCGGCAGACTGGGGCTGTTCATCCATGTAACAGCTGGATTTGGTGATGTTGGCTTTGCTGGTTACTGGACACTGGAAATTTTCTGTATCCAGCCAATCAGAATCTATCCCAATGCTGAAATCTGTCAGATTTATTATCACAGCATCGAGGGTGACTATGAACCATATAAGTCGGGCAAATATCAGAACAACACGGATATTCAGCCAAGCCTGATGTACAAGGATTTTGAAAAATAAAGATCAGAGCATAAGAAAAAACGCACCGTGAAAACGGTGCGTTTTTTTATAAAAAAGAGCGATTGGAATAAGTTCTCTTCTTGTTAAAACCTTTCGTTTACAGTTTCTTAAACAGAATGCTGCAAAGTATGAAGGTTTCTGTTAGCAGACCACATTCAAAGAATGTATGTCTGACATTTTTCTTTATCAAAGAAAAGGTAGATTATTTTTTGATGAGTTCGCCAACAGTTGCAGAAGTGCAGCCAGCAGCGTTAGATTCGTCAGTATCAACGTGCATAGTAGCGTCGCAGCCTTCGCCAATACGAACTTCAACGTCATCAAAGATCAGGCTTCTGTCAGCAGAGGTGATCTTAACCATGATAACCTCACCGTTTGCAACGTTTGCTTTTTCTGCTTCAGCAGCGCTGATGTGCAGATGACGTTTTGCAACGATAACGCCTTCAGCCAGTTCTACTTCACCAGCAGGGCCTACCAGTTTGCATGGAGCGCTGCCAGCCAGATCACCGGAAAGTCTTACAGGAGCATTCAGACCAAGGCTTCTTGCATCGGTAGCGGAAAGCTCAACCTGAGATTTGGAACGGAATGGGCCAAGGATGCTGACGTTAGCCTGAGATTTCTTTGGGCCAACAACAGTTACTTTTTCATTGGAAGCAAACTGACCTTTGATGGACAGTTCTTTTTTTACAGTCAGTTGAGCGTCTGCACCAAACAGGGTTGCAAAGTCCTCAGCAGTCAGATGTACGTGTCTTGCGGAAGTTTCTACTGGAAATGTGTAGCTCATAGTTAAATCCTCCTGATTCTCTCAATAGTGTGAATATATCACAGATATATATTATCATAGTATGGAACGACATTTTTTTCAAGTATTGTTAAAATAATAACAATATAGTAAAAATATTCTCTCACACAAATTGCGGCAAAATCATGAGTGTGGTATAATAGCAAAAAACACAGAAAAGAGGGATTGGAATGGAAAACCAGTATGAGGTGCTTCATCAGGAGTGTCTTTCCTGTCAGAAATGTCCGCTTGCACAAACCAGAAATCATGTTGTGTTTGGGGCAGGAGTGCCAAATGCCGAAGTTGTATTCATCGGCGAGGGCCCGGGAGAAAACGAGGATTTGCAGGGTCAGCCTTTTGTCGGACGCGGTGGAGCGCTGCTGGACAAATATTTGCAGGCAGTTGATCTTTCCCGTGAGAAGAACATCTATATCACCAACATGGTAAAATGTCGTCCACCACAGAACCGTGACCCACATCCAGATGAGGTGGCAAACTGTATCGGCTATCTGAGCCGTCAGCTTGAAATTATCCGACCAAAGATTATTGTATGCCTGGGAAGAATTGCAGCAAATGCTCTGATTGAAAAGGGATTTAAGGTAACCAAACAGCATGGACAGTGGTTTGAGAAGAATGGGGTTTTCATGATGGGAACTTTCCATCCGGCAGCACTGCTGCGAAATCCACACAACAAACCGGATGCGTTTGAGGATATGCTGGCTTTGCAGAAAAAAATCCGAGAAATCTGTGACCACACCTATGATGGAACAGAACTGTAATAGATGAAAAAAGAAAAACGCCTTGGCTTTAGACGGGTGTCCGTAAAACAGTTAAAGGTCGAGTATCTAAACAGTAGATACTCGACCTTTTCTTTGTGGGGATAAAGGCGCAGAGATCCTCCAAAGGCTCCCTTGTGTAAAGGGAGCTGTCAGCCGGTAGGCTGACTGAGGGATTGTCTTACCGTAGCATCGATATACTCGCAGACCCCACGGAAGTTTTTGCTGACTTCGTTATTCGGAATCCGCAGAACTTGCAATCCATAGCCTTCCAAGAAGGTGGTTCGTTCTTCATCTTTGTCCATATTCTCATCCTCATAGTGTTGTGAGCCATCCAATTCTATCACAAGTTTGGCTTCCGCACTATAAAAATCAGCAATATATTTTCCCAATACTTTTTGCCGGGAGAACCGCACAGGATAGGAACACAGAAAATCATACCACAGGTGTCTTTCTTCTTTTGTCATCTCTTTGCGCAAGTACTTTGCCAATGGAACCAACTGCTTATTATGCTTTGACTGCATGACAATCCCTCCGTCACGGCTGCGCCGTGCCACCTCCCTTTACACAAGGGAGGCTTTGGTGCGGTGCAGCACTGCACATCGCACCACACACCCAAAGGTGTATAGAAGTGCGCCCTTAATCAGTTCGATAAACTGGAATTTGCAGAATTGAATCATTACACGCAAGGATTAAAAATTGCTGCAGCTCCATAATGGCTATCTGCATCTACAATTTGAATTTCAATCTTATTCCAAGCATCGGTTCCTTCAACTTGAATCAAATAAGCTGTCATTTCCCTATCAGCAGCTACTTCTACGACTGTGTTCTTTGCAATAATAGCGGTTTCTTTCCCATCAACTTCCACACGAATGGAAATATCATCTGGTGCTATGTTTTCATTTCCTTCCTGAAATTTCACCAAACTCATAGGTCTAAAGTATATCGTAAGACCATTTCCTGCACCTTTGACAGAAAAAATATGTAATCCGTATATCTCCAATGTATCAAAGCTAATATCCAACGAAGTGTTTTCTAAAAGCGGAATGTTTTGACACCAATACTCCAAATAGTTTACCGCATAGTCTTTTACTGCAGTTAAAAAAGGATACCTCCCCTCGGGAATATCGAATTGATAGTATCCCTCTTCGTTACTTTCTGCACAATAGATAGTAGCAAAACTGTTGTTCTTTATTTCAATCTTAGCTCCAGCAATAGGAGTATTGTTCTTACTTTTTACATATCCATCTAAAAGCATTGACTTATCTCTCCGTCAAATTTTGATTTAGCTAATCAATCCTCCGAAACCCTTGTATTTTCAAGGAAAATCGGCATTTTAATACTCGTTCCTTATGTATTTTCCCTTGTTTTTGCCCTTATGAGCCGAAACAAGGGAAACTTTTTGTTTAGGCTTCCCCGACCACTTTATCAAGCAGTCTTGCGGAAGTTCGTTTCGCTTCCCTCTTAGAGTGAGCGTAGATGTTCATTGTGGTACTTACATCAGCGTGTCCGAGCAGTTCCTGCACATCCTTTGGTGTTGCACCGTTGGAGAGCAGATTGCTGGTAAATGTGTGGCTAATTCGTGAAACTCGATTTTTGATTTTTATTGAACTATTTCTTGGTTTTCTGAGATAAATCAAGAAATAGTTCTTTTCTATTCACCGTGTCAATGATATACTGAAAATGACTATTTGTTGTTGAGGTATATGCGATGCTGCCCTACACAGGTGATTACACGGAACATGTTGATCCCGAAAAGCCAAGCCTTACATTCTATTCCTTTACCCCGCGTCCCCTGATGCGCGGGGGTATGTATCAGATGGATGACGAATTGGCTGCTTTGCTGATAGAGGCCCACAGGAATATTGGCTTTCTGGAAGGGCTTGTTAAGTATGCTCCGAATAAAGAAGCATTTGCGGAGCTGATGCTTTTGAAAGAGTGTACCTATTCCCATATGATCGACTACGACGGTCCCGATTTCAAAGAAATACTCACTATCCGCGGCACCGGCAAAGGTGATATAACGCCGATCACTAACCTAGAAATGGCATATAAGACAGCAAAAAGTATGGAAGTCGCAGCCCCTGACTTGAGCCGGATTTGTGGTATCGCACTTAATGGGGAATCAGAGAATAACCCGATAGAAGTTAGGGATCATCAAACCTTTTGGCTGGGTGCAAAGACGAATCTCAAAGGATACAACCCTACAGAACCGAATGCTGTACTCCCGGCTCTGGCTGATATTTCTGCGTATCTCTATAATGACCATAATACGGATCCGCTGATTAAGGCAGCACTGGTACATTACCAATTTGAAATGATTCATCCATTTGAACGGTATAACGGTATTGTTGGGCGAATCCTTGTGCCAATGGTATTACGAGATACCATTGGAGATGCAAGGCAATTGATATGCTTGTCCGAGTGTTTGTACCACAACAAAAATGAATATTTCAATCTCCTTAGGTCGACACAGTACAGCGGGGGATATATCCGGTGGATCAAGTTCTTTGTAAATGCTGTGGGGCAAGCAGCAAAACAATCTGCTGAACAATTGATGTAGTATGAGCAGGCCGTTGCAGAAGCCGAGGATCGACTGATGCACATCGGAGACCAGCCTAAAAGTGTCTATTCTGTCCTCGAACATCTGAAAAGATTTCCGATAACAACTGCTTCATCCGCTGCGGGGCATACAGGCTTATCATTTAATTCGGTTTCAAAAGCAATGAGTGTGATGCTGGAACATGATATTATTATGCAGTCGGGCAATAGCGCAAGGAATCGTATATGGATATATAAGCCTGTGATATTTTTTACGGATCCTCTTGACTAAACTCAACAGTTATGACATAATGACAATGCAGTGACATGTCATTATGGAAGAGAGGGGTAAATCATGGCGCAAAAAACAATCCGGGGAAATGAAGCTCTTGCCAAGCAGATCAAAAACAGACGAAATGAATTGGGACTTACAATTGAAGAAGCAGCGGCTCGCTCAGGGGTCGGGACGAAAACATGGTGCAGATACGAGGCCGGAGAGTCCATTCGCACAGACAAATGTAAGGGTGTATGTAAGGCACTGAACTGGCGTGTTCTGCCGGATCAGGAGACGGAGGACTCCGATATCCTTGCTGTTCATGAATACAAAAATCATGAGGCGTGGTCTTCATTTCTAGAAGAAACATTTGGGGATGTGGCGGCTTTCGCTTTTGCTGTGGGCAGTGATATCCTGCTTGATCATATCAAAGAGGATATGCGGGAATTGTCTTCCATGCCGACAGGATCTCATATCGGACAAATAAACTGCTCCTGCCTTGCAGACTCTCTCCCTGAGCAATTTCTGATGCAGTATGACTATCAGTTCCTCTATCAAATGAAATGTACTCTTATTAAACTGAGAACGTGCGCCAAAGCAGGCTTGTCTATGTCCGCACATAGCGTACTTGAGGAACTGATCATTTATCTCTGTAATGAAGAGGCCTCAGCATTGATCGAACTCAATGGCGGAATCAGCGGAACTGAAGATGACGATGCTGCATGCTATGATGGATGGGTATTTGATCTTTTCGGTGATATGGATATAATCACTGCTTTGTATTCAGATGAGTATTTGAATACAGAACACATTTATCACTATTCCCACTGGATGAAACAGCAGTTTTATACAGAATGATTCTGCGTCAACCACATATGCAGCCGAGGAGAGTACAGAAAAAGGAGGAATGAGCTTATGATTGAACAGATAAAATGGAAAGATGTCTATGAATCATGGAAACTGGAAGGATATAGTTTCTCCGCATCGCCTTTTTCACCTGTGTGTGCAGAAACGGTCTTCGTGGAATACGATCAGGGCGGGTACATAGATGGATACGATTGGCTTGAGGATTCTGAGGCGCAGGAAAGAAAGCTGTTGATTGAGAAAAACCCTATCGAGTTTCTGTATTTCACACAACCAACCAACAAGGGTACAATCCAAACGGCCGGAATGCTGGTAGAGGCTCAAAGTGAAGAAGAAATCGCGGCGATCTGGGTCGCCGCTACCGCCAAGGAATTATTGGAATACAGGGGCGGAAACGGAGTTGGGCGATATGCGGATTTACTCCACAGAGCCGCATGTGATTTTTTGAAAGAGCGATACTTTCTGTGGCACCACGCAATGAAGAAGCTAGTACCAAGAATAATGGTACCCTCGTCCGTATTGAATAGTATGGTATGCAGAGATGTGAAGCCGGTAATTGGACTAATTGTGATGAATAGTGAATTGCTTAGGAGTAAATGGAAAATTTTGCGGTATTCCTCATTAAAAAGCAGTGAGCTGACGGAAACCCATTATCGTATCGCAAAGGAATGATGTGTAAATCTATCAGAAGGAGAGCATAATACAAGGTTGACAATTTAATAGACAAGCCCATTAAATTGTGATGAAAGAAGTCTCGAAAAACCATAATGAAAATGCCAGTCAGTGTCTGGCATTTTCATTATCAGAATTTCACACAATGCCAGTAGAGAAAACAGAAACCCCAGACTATCAAATCTATTGGTAGTTTGGGATTTTTGCTTTTGTAGAGAGATATTTTTTGTTGTGTGCTTGACATACGGGTGTCTCAGCATATGAAAATGGAAATCTTCAAATCCGTCCAGTTTCTTTTTTGCCGACCTTGTCATAACACCAACCGTACTCGGTGACTCGTATGCTCCGTCAGGTCTCAGGCAGACAAAGGATATTTCCTTGTATCCGTCAGGCACTTCCTCAGTTCTCGGCAGGCTGTAGACTTCATAGTAAGTACGGTCTTTCTCTTTGACCTCTTTGTAGTAATTGAGGTGGTAGAGTTCGCCATACTTGAAGCGGTTTTTGTGCTGTTCCGTCTTTGCCTTTCTGAGAATGTCAGCCAGAGTGTCGCAGAAGTCCACGGTACGGACTTTCTTGCGTTTGGTGGCACCAATCTCTGTCTTGTGCCTTTGCCCGTTGTATCGCATACTGCGTCGTACTGTGAGGTACTGTCCGTCAAGGTTGATGTCCTGCCAAGTCAATGCACACGCTTCTCCGATACGAAGTCCTGTGTAATAGGCTATTTGCATCGGGAGCAATGCAGGATTGTCTTTCTTTTTCAGAAAGTCCTCCAACATTAAAAACTGCTGATGGTCAATGGTAGGTGCATTGTCAACTTCGCCGTCCTCGTCTGCAAACAGTTCGTATTCCTCTTTCTTTCCCCTCCATACCACATACTGCATTGGGTTAAAGGAAATCAGTTTCTTTGGGAATACCGCAAATCGGAACGCCCCCTGCAATACTGCTGAGAACAATCTCAGATACCCTTTGCTGAGTGCTTTTGCTGTTGTCCCGTCAGGGTTTTCTCCTCCGAAAGTAAGGAAGTCCATAAATGCCTGTAAATGTTCTGCAGTGACCGTTTTCAGCTTTCTGTCGCCGATAGGATATTTCTTTATCCTGTTCACTGTTCCCATATACGCCATCACTGTACCGTTGCTCAGATTGCCGGGTTTCAGTTCTTCCTCAACCCACATATCAAGCAGCATACCCACAGTGGTGTTCTCAGGCTTCGCCACGAATTTTTTCGCTTCGTAGTCCTCCATTGCCTTACGGAGCAGACTTTCTGTTTCAGATTTGCTTTCTGTGCCTGCAAACTCACGCTGTACCATCTTTCCGCTTTCATCTTCTACATAGAAGCGGTAGTACCATTTCTTGCCCTTTTTTCTTACAGATCCTTTTGCCATTGATAAATAGTCTCCTTTCTATCCGTGGCAATCGGAACTGTGACGTATGGTGTGCGTAAAGTAAATAGTGTCACATCCGCCGATTGTTTAATCGGCTTTTTTCATTGTCAAAGAGCCACGGAATTATTCTTTTTCGGCAAGCCTTGCTTCGGCTTCCGCTACTATCCCGAAAAGGTCTCCCATCTTCACAGCGGTACGACCTTCATCGTAGATATGTAAAATTCCGTCTAAGAATCGTTTCATATCCTCAATCGGTGCTTCCATTTCTTTATGGTAAACTCGTTCCTTAATCGCTCCTGATTCAATCGCATATCTCATAAGAGACTGTTTCAGTCCTTCATCTTCTGCCACACGGTCAACCTCTGTCATAGCATCGGAGAAGTGGTGGCAGAGAACGGAATACAAATCAATCATCTTTCCGAGGAATGTGGTAAGGAGCTGTTGGTGCGGTTCTCCATTCACAACCGTAGACACAGTATCAATGTACTTTCTGATATGTTCTTCCAAGTCCTTTTCGCAGAGCGTCTTGCTGTCATATTCCTTATCCTCTGAAAGACCTGTGAGCCATTCGGGAGTGGTAAGCAACGCTTCTGCAAGTCCATTGATAATCATTGTTCTTTTTGGGTCTACGCCGTCTGCTTCGTATCTCTGTATCGTTGACTTATTCACTCCGATACGCTTGCCAAGCTCCGGCATTGTGAGATTCAATTCTGTTCGACGTTCTTTTACTCGTTCACCGACCTGTTTTGCGGTGAATGTGGTTTCTTTTTTCAAGGTTTCCACCTCCTATCGAATCCAAGTATAGCACACTAAAACCTATTTTGCAACTATTTTTCTGATAAAAATTAAAAAATATCTTTAATAGGTTGTAAAACGAGTTGACAAGAGATAACAAAATGAGTATAATGATAATTGCAAAGTTGCAAAATGAGTATTTTGAAAGGAGCGATGTAAAATGACAGCAATTAAAATGGGTTTAACTATCGAAGAAGCAGCGGAATGTACGGGTATCGGTAGGAACACAATGCGAAAACTGGTAGACTGGGGCAAGCTTCCTGTTCTGAAAGTCGGACGAAAGACGATTATCCGCAGGGATACGTTGGAGCGTTTTATGACGGTCAATCAGGGCAGGAACTTACTCAATCCCAATGATGTACGAAAAGTGGAATGACCGTTCTCCAAAGCCCTCGGCGTTTGAGAGCGAAATACACCCCTCGCACAAATCTGCGATTTGTACTCTGGGTATTTCGCCCCTGCGGGGAGCCTGTATCACAACTTCGGACGCTACCACGGAAGTTTCGATACAGAGGAAATTGCACCGCAATTTCCATTGCTGTCCCACCAATCACCGATAGCTGTGACAGCCGCACCCGACAAGTCGGTTGCGTAATGAGTACGGTATTCCCAGCGGAGAAAGGAGCAAAAGGTTGGCAAGACATTCGTTTATTCAGATGTCGAAGCTGCCCAATGTCAAGGGAAGAATCTCATATATCACGAGCCACGCAAAACAGGAAAACCTTTACGCCACCTATCGTACCGCCGACAATACCTTTTGGAAAAATCTCGCCAGGGAAAGTCAGCAGGAGTTCCAGCGAAGCGGAACATCAGGAAAGTGTATCGAAGCAAGGGAGCTAATCATTGCCCTGCCGGAGGTTTACACTACCTTTGACCCACAGCAAGTGCTTGAAGAATTTACGAATAAATTCCGACAGCAGTACGGAGTGGAATGTGTATCGGCTCTGCACCACAACAAACGCAAGACCAACTACCACATCCACCTCATATTCAGCGAAAGGAAACTGCTTCCCGAACCTGACATCAAGATTGCCACCAGAAGCGTATTTTACGATGAAACAGGAAAAAGGGTACGAACCAAGAAAGAAATCACAGACGAGAATGGTCAAGTCCGAAAAGGCTGTACCGTTATCAAAAAGGGGGAAGTTTACGAAAGTCACTTATTCACAACCAAAGACGAGCGTTATAAAAGCGAAGCGTTTATTGCAGAAGCAAAAGAGGTTTACACGGAGCTTATCAATTCCCACATTTCAGATCCCGAACAACGGCTGAAAGTGTTTGATAAGAACAGTGTGTATCTCCCGACAAAAAAGATAGGCAAGAACAACCCCAAGGCTGCCGAAATTGAAGCGGACAACACCGCAAGACAGGAATGGAACAGGACGGCGGATTTGGCTCTTGTATCGGGCATTGAAGAAGCAAAGATACTGGAAATCAAGCAGACCGAAATCCACGACAAAGCCGGTCAGTCCATCCGAGAAAACGGTTGGCTTCCGAATCTGTTCAGAAGTATCGTAGGCAAGGCAAAAGAATTTCTGCAAGCCATCATCCGTGAAAAGGATATGCCACCCAAGCCAGTCCTTGATATGGATATGGACGAGTTCCGCACAATGCAGACCCTTATGGTAAAGGTACAGAAACAGGCGAAAGCAATCAAGAAGATACAGGAAGTCACACTTCCGAATCTGCGACAGCAGCTTGCAGAAACAACGGGCATCTTCAAGGGTAAGGAGCGTAAGGCTCTGGAAAAACAGATACAGCAGACCGAAGCCGAACTTGCTGAAAAGCTGGATAAAATCCCCGACATTCTAAAAGATGACGGTTATCCTGATGTACAGGCATTTATGAAAACTTACCGCAAAGCAGAGGCTATTGTGACACAGTATAACCAAGACCTTGCAGAATGGGAGCAGACACTCAAGAACGGACAGAAACCTGCTGAGAAACAGCACAGACCGCCCGAAAGACAAAGTGTGCGTAACAGGCTCAGACAGCTTCAGGAGGAGGGCAAACAGAACTCTCAGCCGAAGCAGAGAAAGAAATCCCAAGACAGGGACAGATAATCACGGCATAGGAAATCAACACCGCAGGGCAACCTGCCTTGCGGTCTTACATATATCAGAGTATAAGAAAACACCCTGCAAGATTTTAAGCCTTGCAGGGTGTTTTGTGAAATTCAATTGTTATAGTTTTTCAATTACTTTAATGGAACACTCAATTAAGTTTGCCCTAATGCTCTTTTGAGTATTCCAGTTGCGAGAGTCCCAAGTAGAACCGCTCACGTCATCACCTGCGTATAGGAGTTGAACCAAAGGAATATCGTAGTACTTTGACACCGCAAAAAACGCAGCTGTCTCCATTTCTACAGATATGCATCCTTCGGAGCGCCTTAACTCAATCATATCAGGAGTTTCTCGATACATTGCGTCAGTTGTCCATGTTTTTCCCAATGTAAATGGAACGCCCATTTCAGTCAATGTTGAAATGGCAGTTTCAAGTGCAAATGGATGACAAGCAATATCTCGAGAAGGCTCGATATAATGGTAAGAAGCTCCCTCATCCCTTACTGCAGATGTAGGGATAATGAGTTCACCTATCTTGCTGCCTTTCACTAATGCCCCAGCACCTCCACATATAACAAATTTGTGGCAACCCATAGCTCGTAATTCCTCAATCGTGCCAGCGGCACCTGAAGCAGTACAAAATGGCATAGTAAGACAAAGATGTTCTTCCCCTTGACAATAATCGTAGATAGGTATATCTAAAACCTCAGAGTGAAGATACCCAATTACAGATAAATCATTATCCTTCACGAATTGTTCGAGTTCTTTTCTAAAAAAAGTAATTACGCACTTTTCGGGCAGGCACTTCTCCAAAAAATCTGTAGGTTTAATTATTGGATTCCTATTGGTATCGTATTCGCAAATAGGATACGTATGATGTATTAGCATACTATTCCTCCTAAAAAATCTATTATTGAGTTATTATATCACTAAGATGTGAAAAAATAAAGATACCGATAGCAAAATACGCAATACCGTCAATGGTCTCGATAAACAGTGCAAGCACTGCCATTGACGGTATTCCTTTATTTTGCTAATGAGCAGACAAGGGCGATAAGCCGAGAACTGGCTTACCGCCCCAATCCTTACTTACTATGCGTAGATTATCTCGCTATAGATGATTTCCCTAACTCTGGACTGTATTTCATTCATTCTCTGCACCCATAACATAGCATTATCCGCTTTCAGTTGTTCGGTTACATTTTCCTGCTCTGCAATCTGCTTTGTCAACAGGAGCAAGCGTTCCTGCGCCTGTCTGTCAATGTCGGCAAGGTAGGAGTTCAGTGTACCCTCAATCAGCATTGTAGTGTAAAGAAAGTGCTTATGCTCCTTCAAATACTGTTTGTGGCATTGCCCCCATAAGCCGATAGGCTGTGTTTCTTCTTCGGAAAGTATCAGACAAGGGATATAATAATCTCCCTGCAATTCATACCATAAACCGTTGCTTTCATCAAAAATGTACTTGTCCATATAATAAATCCTCCAGTATAATATATTCGCACATACGTCACAGTTCTCCGATTGCCACATTCTGTTATATCTTGTTATCAGATTTTCTTGCCCTTGTGTTTGCCCTTATCAGCTTCCAAGGGAAGAATAAACATAAGTGAAATCGTATAATAAGTTAAGGTGAGCATTTTGCGATAAACCCTTTATTTTCAAGGCTTTTGGAGGATTTTATTAAAACCCTGTGAGGGTTAATAACCACTTATAAAATTGTGGTTTTCAAATTGCGGTTTGTTGAATTGTCTATACGGTATCATAGTCACCTTGAAAACACAATCGGCACAGCGCTGTGCCGATTAACTGTTTTATGGACACCGCCCATTTACCAAGGCGTTTTTAATTTTTGGTTAATCTTTAGAAGGCTGAACCATCTTATAGTGTTCTTCTTGTTTTTCAAGTTCGGTCATTTCCCGGATGACACTCAATGAAAGGGGAACTGCAAGGATAAAGCTGAAAACGTCAGCGACCGGCTGGCTGAGCTGTACACCAAGCATATCAAACATTCCAGGCAAGGTCAGGATAGCCGGTACAAAGAACAAAAACTGTCGGCTCATGGCAAGCAGAGAGGCTTTGACTGTCTTGCCGATGGTTTGCAGCATCATGTTGCTGATGGTGATCCATCCAACCAGAGGGAAGGTCAGACACTGCAAACGAAGTGCCAGCGAGCCGTATTCGATAACCAGTGGGTCGGTGTGCAGGAAGAAGGTGATCAGCTGCTCGGAGAAAATCCATCCCGCAATAGCAGCGACCAGCAGAATGACGCTGGAAAGCTTGACGCAGAACCAAAAACCTTCCTTAACACGTTTAAACAGCTTGGCACCATAGTTAAATCCACACACCGGCTGGAAGCCCTGTCCAAAGCCGATGACGATGGAAGCGGCAAACTGTGAGATTCGGGTTACGATGGACATAGCCGCAATAGCAGCATCCCCGTAAGGACCAGCCATCAGGTTTAAACAGATGGTTGCAAAGCTTCCCAGACCCTGACGGCACAGGGAAGGGGTTCCACCTTTGACGATATTTTTGTAATACTTTAAGGATGGGCTGAAGTTACGAAGATTTAATCTCAGGTTACCACCGCGGAAAGTTCCGGCAATCAGCAGGCAGAAACTGATGAACTGGCTGATGATGGTGGCCAGAGCGGCGCCCGCAACACCCATGTCAAAGACAAAGATAAACAGAGGATCCAATCCAATGTTGATGACAGCACCCGAGGCAATTCCCACCATCGAATAAAAGGCACTGCCCTGAAAACGCATCTGGTTGTTGAGTACCAGCGAAGCGGTCATATAAGGGGCTCCGATCAGGATAATGCGCATATATTCCCGCGCATAAGGAAGGATGGTTTCGGTGGCGCCCATAATGTACAACAGAGGGTCACTAAACGAAAATCCAACGATCAGGATGCACAGTCCCAAAAGAAAGGCGGTGACAAAACCGGTTGCAGACATTTTGGATGCATCCTCGATATTTTGTGCACCAAGCTGACGGGAAATATAGTTTCCTGAGCCATGGCCGCAAAAAAAGCCGAACGCCTGAATGATCGTCATCAATGGAAAAACGACACCAACTGCCGCAGTAGCACTGGTGTTGATCTTTCCGACAAAGAAGGTGTCGGCCATGTTGTAGAAGGAGGTGACCAACATACTGATGATGGTTGGTACCGCCAATTGAGAGATGAGCTTTGGAATCGGTGTCTGTGTCATTCTCAAAAATTTTTGTTGTCTCTGTTCTTCTGCTCCCATTCTGTAAAAATTCCTCCCGTCTGTTCTAGCATTTTCTCTAAAAAGAACATCTTTTTTCTTTACTATTTTCCTATTATATATGAAAATAGCCCTTTGTGCAAGCAGTGTACTAAAGTAATTGCGGTCGCAACCATTGTTTTTTGAAAAATTTTGTAAAAACAGAAAAATTCCTGAAAATCGAACAGATTTCCAGGAATTTTATTTGGGATATTATTCTACAAAAGAGTGGCTCATGATATAAAATTCTTCCTGACTTGGCTGCCATTTTTTTTTGCATCGGTTCAAGGCTGTCATCATATTTTTGTGCCTCTTCTTCAGAAAGCTCCATGACAGGACTTTCATGATAGCTCCATTTTCTTCCATCAAGAGCACCGGGGACAAGCTCTTTTACCAGCATGGCAGCTGGATATTTTCCGTTTTCCAGACAGACATTGTGTTTTTTGCAGCACACAAAACCGCGGTTGACATAATTAGCAGGACTTCCAAAGATGACAATGGTATCATAGCCAAGTTGTTTTGCCTGTTCAAATGAGTGTTCTATCAGCATTTTTCCGTATCCCATCCGCTGATATTCCGGAAGGACACAGACAGGAGCAAAGGTAAGAATCTGTTTTTCATTTTTGTTTTGGTCGATTAATCTGGCTTTGATGTACATGATGTTTCCAATAATTTTTCCATCCAGTTCTGCTACAAAGTCCAGCTCGGGAATGAAGTCCTCGTGTTCCCGCATGATGTGAACCAGATAATGCTCGAAGCAGCCGGGCATATATTGATTATAAAACGCTTTTCGGGTCATATCCTCTACGATTTTATAATCTTGTGGCTTTTCATTGCGGATTGTTATCATGAAAGATCTTCCTTTCTGTGTTTGATATGGAAACCTAGTCCTGAGAGGAGAAGACAGGGTATTTATGTTTATCCTCTTCTGTAATATTTCGTATCACGCGGCAGGGATTTCCGGCAGCAACTACTCCGGAAGGAATGTCCCTGTTAACCACACTGCCGGCACCGATAATGCTGTTGTCACCGATGGTAACACCTGGGAGGACAGAGACATTGGCTCCAATCCAGACATGGTTTCCAATGCGAATCGGTTTTGCAAATTCCAGACCCTGACTGCGCTGTAAAGGATCGGTAGCGTGCCCTGCGGTGGAGATCACGCAGTTTGGAGCAAGAAAAACAGAGTCACCGATTTCCACTTTTGCAGCGTCTAAAATAGTACAGTTATGGTTGGTGTAAAAATTGCTCCCAACAGAGATGTTAAAGCCATAGTCGCAGTAAAATGGGGCAGTTACCACAATATCGCCTTTTATTTCACCGAAAATCTGATGCAGCAAACGCTGTTGCGCTTGCGTATCAGAAGGTTTACAGTGATTGAATTCGTAGCACAGATCAGCGCATCTGGTCCTTTTCTGAACAATTTCAGGATCAAAGTTAGCATCATACAGATACCCCGCCTGCGCTTTTTCCCATTCTGTCATAAAAGAGAATACCTCCTTTGGGGGATTATCCCATTATGAATATCATACCTCGAGCTTTTCTAAAAATGCACTGCAACCGCGCCAAATATCCTCGTAGGCGGTGTCAAAATCATCGGTATACCATGGGTCAGCAACCTCACGCCGTTCACCGCAATAAGAGAGTAGTAAAGAAACCTTGCCTTCCAGATCACTGCCGAAGATGCGCAGGGTATTTTGGATATTTAGGTTGTCCATGCACAGAAAATAGTCATAGCGGTCGTAGTCAATTCGTTTGAGCTGAACCGCATACTTTCCGGAACAGTCAATACCATGTTCCTTTAGTTTCCGCTTGGCAGAAGGGTAGACCGGATTGCCGATTTCCTCGGTGCTGGTGGCAGCGGAAGCAATTTCAAATTTATCAGCAAGCCCTTTTTCTATCACCATCTTTTTTAAGATAAACTCGCCCATTGGACTGCGGCAGATATTTCCATGACAGATAAAAAGCACTTTTATCATAATTTTTCCCTTTCATTTAATACCGTAATTTTCATGTTTTATTGTATCATGATGGTCGGGAAAAGAAAAGCAAAAGGAACTTATGAAACAGAAAAAAGACCTGTTCAATTTGAACAGGTCTTTTTAACAGGAGAATTACATGATTTTCTTAAACAGTTCTTTCAGATCTTCCACACTTGCATCCTTTGGATTTCCAGGAGCACATGCGTCAGCATGAGCGGACTCAGCCAGGAACTGAAGATCTTCTTCTTTGATTGCTTCCAGCTTGGTTGGGATACCAACATCGATGGAGAGCTGCTGAACAGCATCGATAGCTGCTTTTCTGTATTCTTCCACAGACATGGAGTCAACGCCTTTTACACCCATTGCACGGGCAATCTCGCGGTATTTTTCGCCAGTACATTCAGCATTGTATTCCATAACGATTGGGAGCATCATAGCGCATGCAACACCGTGAGGGGTATCGTATACAGCACCGAGAGTGTGTGCCATGGAATGAGCGATACCAAGACCTACGTTGGAGAAGCCCATACCAGCGATGTACTGTCCCAGAGCCATGCCGTCGCGTCCTTCTTTTTCGTTGGCAACAGCACCGCGCAGAGATTTGGAGATAATCTCGATTGCTTTGAGATGGAACATATCGGTCATTTCCCAAGCAGCTTTTGTGGTGTATCCCTCGATAGCATGAGTCAGAGCGTCCATACCGGTAGCAGCAGTCAAACCTTTTGGCATGGAGGACATCATGTCAGGGTCAACGATAGCAACAACAGGCATATCATGTGGGTCAACACAGACAAATTTTCTCTTTCTTTCCACATCGGTGATAACGTAGTTGATGGTTACTTCAGCTGCGGTACCTGCTGTGGTAGGAACAGCGATAATTGGAACACATGGGTTTTTGGTTGGAGCAACACCTTCCAGGCTTCTGACATCCTCAAATTCAGGATTTGCAACGATGATACCGATTGCTTTTGCTGTGTCCATCGAAGAACCGCCGCCAACAGCTACGATATAATCAGCGCCGGAAGCTTTGAATGCAGCAACACCGTTCTGTACATTTTCAATAGTTGGATTTGCTTTGATGTCGGAATAGATCTCGTATGTAAGGCCCTCGCTGTCCAGAACATCAGTTACTTTTTTGGTAACGCCAAATTTAATCAGGTCAGGGTCAGAGCAGATGAAAGCTTTCTGAAATGCTCTTGCTTTTGCTTCTGTTGCAATTTCTTTCACTGCACCTGCTCCATGATAGGAAGTTTCGTTGAGCATGATTCTGTTTTCCATGATGATCAATCCCCTTTTCAACTGATTATGTTGAAATGTTTTCAACTATTTCTTAATATTATTGTAACAATTTAACGGGAAAATAGAAAGTTACAAATGATAGAGATTGTCACATTTTGAAAGATTTAAAGCAAATTCAGCTCACGAAAGGTTTGTTCCAGCTGGGGAGGCATGGCATCGACCAGCAATCCAGCCATTTCTTCGGGTGTAGATGGAATCTGTCCGAGCACCCACTGAACTGTCATGTAAATGGAGGCATGACAGTACATCTCCAAAAGAAGGCGGAGATGCTTGGGAACTGCTGCATGAGTGCGGCTTTCAATTCGTTCGGTGTAAAAAGCAAGAATCAGTTCAAAATCGTGGTCGCGCAGGTTGTTCTGATCGTTGTTTTTAAACGCAGCCTTAAAAAATATTTTTTCCTGCTCAATATAACGGAACTTATTAATCAATCCTTCGGGAATAGTACTGCCTTCGCCCATGTGTTCAAAGGATTCCAGAAGAATCCGATCAAAATACCAGTTGACAAGATCATATTTGTCCTTAAAATTCCGGTAGAAAGTTTGACGTGTTGTACCACATTGTTGAACGACCTGGCTGACGGTGATTTTTTCCAGAGAAGTTTTCTGCATGCAGATTTTCATTGCCTGTGCCAGCTTGTATTTCATACTGTCAGAGTGTTTTTTGGAGTCGTTTTGCAGGTAAGCGGCAGGACGGTCAAAGAAATCGTTTTTCATGTCATCTTCACCTTCTTTTTGAGATGTGCAGAATAGTTTAAAATTAGCGCTTGTACGATGTGTAAAAATGCTCCGGCAGATACCTTGATTGTACCATACCGGAGCACTCTTTTTCCATCCCGTTTTACGGATTGATTCGATTTTATTTACAGGGAGATAACGCCCTTTTCCAGCATCGACTGAGCTGCCAGCATGATGCCAACCTTACCTGTCTGCCAGGTAAGTCCACCCTGCATCCATACTGCGAATGGCTCACGCAGTGGAGCGTCTGCAGAAAGCTCAATGGAAGCACCGTTTGTAAATGCACCTGCTGCCATAATAACCTTGCTGTCATAGCCCGGCATATCCCATGGTTCCGGTGTAACGTAAGAGTCGACCGGAGCACCTTTCTGTACACCTTCACAGAAAGCAATCAGAGCTTTTGGTTCTCTTAAGCAGATTGCCTGAATGATGTCTGCACGCTTTTCGTCGCTCTTTGGGGTTACCTGATAGCCCAGAAGTTCGCACAGAGAAGCGGCGAAGACCGCTGTTTTAACTGCGGAAGCAACGACACTTGGGGAGAAGAACAGACCCATGAACAGAGCTCTGGTGTTGCCCAGAGTGCAGCCAACCTCTTTGCCGACACCCGGAGCGCTCAGTCTCTGAGCACACATATCGACATATTTTGCCTTGCCTGCGATATAACCGCCGGTTGGAGCGATACCGCCGCCCGGATTTTTGATCAGCGAGCCAATGATAAGGTCAGCGCCGACCTGAGTTGGTTCCTTTTCCTGTACAAACTCACCGTAGCAGTTGTCCACCATGATAATGGCATCCGGATTGGTCTGACGAACCAGCTTCACCATCTTTTCGATGTCCTCAACAAACAGGGAAGGGCGCAGCGAGTAGCCGCGGGAACGCTGGATATAGGCAACTTTTGCTCCCTTTACTGCTTCCGGAATGGCGTCGTAGTTTACGCCTCCGTCTGGAAGCAAGTCAATCTGTTCGTAGCTGATGCCGAAATCTTTTAAAGAGCCGGAAGTTCCTTCCTTCAGACCGATAACACCGTGCAGGGTGTCGTACGGTGTTCCGGTCAGGCAGACCATGCGATCACCCGGACGCAGTACACCAAACAGAGCAACGGTCAGTGCATGGGTGCCGGACATGAAGTTGTAGCGGATGAGAGCATCCTCGCAGCAAAAGATTTCAGCGAGGACTTCATCCAGAACTTCTCTGCCGCGATCGCCGTAACCATAGCCGGTGGATGGAGTGAAGTGAGATTCACTTACACCGTGCTTGATGAAAGCGGACAGAACCTTTTCACTGTTGTACTGTGCAATGCGGTCAATCTCCTGAAAGCTTGGAAGAGCCTTCTGTTCTGCTTTGTCACACAGAGCTTTAAGCTTTGGATCGATGTTAAAAAAACTCATGGGTCGATAATCTCCTTATAATTTTATTCATGATACAATGTCGGCGTATCCAGCAGGATACGCGGTGTCCCAATATGAGACTTTCTGAAAGCCAAGGTGGCTGTAATATTGTTCCAGCTGCGTCTCAGCACAGTCGAGTACAGGGGTTTTACCCTGAAGGTAGGCTTCCATACAAAGACGTGTTACCATCTTTCGGGCATAACCTTTGCCTCGGTGTTCAGGCAGGGTACAGATGTTAAAGATCAGTCCATAATCTCCTTCATCGGGCAGGAGAATAGCTCCAACACATACCGGAGCTCCGTCTTCTCCCGGAATCTCGAAAAATTTTGCACCGCCCCGCTTGGAAAACAGCATCCTTGCGGTGTATTCATCGCGGCTCACCCGTTTGAGCATTTCCGGTTTTGCGCTGGCAAGGATGTCGTAGATGGAAAACAGGCTGGTGCTTTCCTGAACACTGTCTTCCTCCATCGCTTCGGGCAGGCGGGTGCTGATCATCCTTGGAAAAGGGATACTCTGATTTGGATGGGGCAGTTTACAGGCAGGGGAGTGGAAACGCTCCTGATATTGTGCAATCATCTGACTGTCGGCGATCAGTTTGGATTTTGGCGCCTGCATGGACAGAAAGGAGTACAGTTCCTCCCAGCGTTGTTTGGAATGTGGTTTTCCGACAATATGGAAGGTTTGTCCCAGACGGCACAGGACGTACTGTACATTTTTGTTCTGGGCATCGGAAGTCCCCATCCAGATATCACAGTACTGCCAATCAGCATTGTAAACATCAGCACATTTGGACTGGAATGCCGAGAGGATGGTTGTCCCGTCCCACGCATCTTTTTTACAGAGCCGGACGAGGGCAGATTGATCTTCGATGGTGGCAAGACGGATCATAGTTTTCCCTCCCTTTATAGTAGAGTAATTTAGTTTGCCGGAATGGGAAGTTCCGACCAATAACCGCAGGTGTAAAACCCAAAGCGGCTGTAATACCATTCCAGCTGTTCAGAATCACAGTCCAGAACCGGTGTCTTTTGGGCAGCAAGAGCTTCTTTACACAGTCGGGAAACGACCTGTGCTGCATAACCATGCCCTCGTTCATAAGGCATAGTATAGATGTCGGTAATCAAAGCACAGGGAAGTTCCTCAAAAAGAATCATGATTCCCTGAGAGACAGGCTTTTCATTCTTTCGAAGTTCAAACACCTGATTGTTACTCAAAACAGAAAAGTTCATGACACGAATGCTTTCTTCTCTGCTGACGTGAGCGGCAAATCCCGGACTTTGTGCAGCACGCACATCGTAGGATTCTCCAAAATCAGTGCAGATTCCTACCTCATCCATACCTGATACCAAAACAGGATTTTCACAAACCATGCGGACATATTTGGAAAGTGGCTGCTGCATGGGAAAAATGCGGGAATACTCCTCTAAAACAGAATATTCTGCGGTCAGGCAACCCTGCGGGAGAGTTATCAGAAATTCATGCAGCTCCTGCCAGGACTTTGACGAAGCTGGTTTTCCAATAAGTCTATAAAGAGCAGCATGGCGGCAGAGAAGATAGCAGGGAATTTCCAGATTGCTGTCTTCAAATCCCATCCAGATATCACAGTATCCCCAGGTGTCACCACTTTTTTGTTTTGCCGTGAAATCGGACCACACAGCAGTTCCATCCCAGGCATCTGTTTGGCAGAGAGATAGAACGGAGGCAGAATCATTTTCTTGTACAGGACGAATGATGGGAGGTTCCTCCTTTCTTGAAGTTGAGGCAGCAAAGCCGAACAGAAGTTTTTGGTAGTTGAAAACTTGTTTTCAACTTACTTTTCTACAAAAAGTTTGCTGGGGGTTGGGGCGAGCAGCCCCAACATAACACCTCAAACATATAAAATTGATGGAGGCATAGTCCTTGTTCGAGGCTGTCGCACGTCAGTTTACATCTGAACGCATCTGTGCAGATGTAAACCAGAGCTAGTTCCAGTCGTCAAAAATCATCCACCGGATAATTTTTGAGATTGACTACTACCATTAATCGGTTCTTGGAACCCTTTTCTCTTGCAAGAAGGGGCGCAGATGTGCAAAGCACTTCTGCCAACTTCCTCAAATGCGCCTGACGATAAAAGGTTTTTCACACTCTGTGGAGTGCGCCCAAAGGCTCTGCCTTTGGAAACCGCCACCTTTTGGAAAAGGTGGACGAAAACTTCTATTTTTATGGCAGCCTACCTATATTTGTGCAAAGCGCTCCACCATAGCAGTAAGCAGTTTTGCAGAAGGTTCCAGATCCTTTGGATTAAATACGGACGATGGGGAGTGGATGTAGCGGGTCGGTACCGCAACAGCCAAGGTGCGGCATCCGGAAGCGGCCTTACCCATGCCTGCAGCATCGGTTGCACCGATCACCTGATTTTTGATCTGATATGGAATATCCTGCTCTTTGCAGATTTCCTTTGCAGCGCAGAACAGTTCACGATCAGAGAATCCACCCTTGTCCTGGAAGGTGAGGACCGGACCTTTGCCCAGTGCGCAGACATTCTTGGAAGGAGAGACTCCCGGAACATCTGCAGCGGTGTTGGTGTCAACTGCAACAGCAATGTCCGGTTTTACTGCAAAGGCAGCATTGCCGGCAGCACCGCCAATCTCTTCCTGAACAGTGAATACTGCGGTGATATCATATGGCAGATCTTCGTTTAACAGCTCGAGCAGAAGCAGACAGCCGATGCGGTTGTCCAAAGCTTTTGCGCAGATACAGCTGCCCATCTGAGTAAACTGTGGACGGAAAGTTGCAAAGTCACCCAGAGATACAAACTGTTCTGCTTCTTCGCGGCTCTTGGTACCGATGTCAATGTAAAGCTCAGAGTATTTCAGGGTAGCTTCACGCTCATCTGCACTTTGCAGATGGATCGGTTTTGCACCGACTACACCTTCTTTTCCGCTTTCGAGTCTTACCGGTTTACCCACAACCACGCGGGTGTCGATTCCGCCAACCGCATCAAAGCGGATCAGACCACTTTCTTCAATATAGGTTACGATAAAGCCAACCTCATCCATGTGTGCAGCAAACATCAGCTTGTTTTTAGGAGTCTGTTTTCCTTTTTTCTCGCAGATGAGGTTTCCTCTTGCGTCTGTATATGCGGTGCAGTCAGCAGGAAGGTGAGATTTGATCCACTGAGCAACTTTTCCCTCACAGCCAGATATACCATCGATTGCACAAAGTTCTTTTAAAAGATTAAGTCTGTTTGTCTGTTCCATACCATCACGCCTCCTATCTTGCAAATTCCGAAATTGCGTAAGCAGCAATCAGTTTAGCGGTGTTGTCCACATCGACAGTGGAGATGGTTTCGATTGGGGTGTGCATATAGCGAAGCGGAACCGAAACACAGCAGGTCTCGATGCCGGCACCAACCTTGACAATACCGTCCGCATTGGTTCCGGTATGACCTCCGCCCATGACTTCAACCTGATATGGAATGTTCTGTTCTTTGCCGACCTCGATGAGTTTTCTTGCCATGCGGCGGCTTAAAGTAGCGCCCATACCGATCATAGCACCTTTGTTGAGGTCGCCGCAGTGTTTGTCAACGATCTCCGGAGTGGTACCGAAGGTAACGTCCACTACGATTGCCTGGGTTGGGTCTGTTTCAAAGGAAGCGGTCTGTGCGCCAAGTCCGCCGGTTTCTTCCTGAGCACTGAGCAGAACGGTCAGACTAATTGGTTCCAGATGGTGTTCTTCCCAGTAAGCTTTGATCTGTTCTGCTGCCTTGATGATAGCAACGCAGCAGCAGCGGTCATCGTGCGCTTTGCTGGATACCAGATTGTTTTCCATTTCGGTGAATGGGCCGACGAAGCTGATTTTATCGCCAAGTTCGATCTGTGCCTTTGCTTCTTCTCCGCTCATGCCGACATCAATCCAGATTTCGTCAATCTTTGGATTTTTCTTTTCTCCGCTTTGGATATGCGGAGGAACGCTGCCGATTACACCGGAGAGATCTCCTTTTGCGGTATGTACTACAACAGGGGAAGCCATTACCAGACGACGGTCAACTCCACCGCACTGAGCAACGCGGAGGAAACCGTTATCCTCAATGTGAGTGACAGTAAGGCCGATTTCATCAATATGAGCATCCAGCAGCAGGTGAGCTACGCCTTCTTTTCCCTTCATTACCTCACAGATCAGCGAGTTGTGTACGGTGCGTCTGCATGGTCCAAGATCTTTGCAGATTGTTTCTGCCGCAGTCAGGGCGCCATCTTCACATCCAGCGACGCCGTTTGCCTGACAAAGCGTTTTGAGCATCTGTATTGTTTCCATAAAAACCCTCTCTTTCTTTCGTTTTATGAAAAACCAGTTTCATATAAACCAGTTTTCCATAAAACGGTTATTTTCCCGATAAATCCTATTCTATCACATTTTTTCTCATTTTTCACTTCCTTCCATGAAAAACCTTTTCAAATTGCAAATCCTTTGCAAAGTTGCTATAATGAGAAAAAATAACTGGGAGGGATTTTTACAGGATGCAGCTTTTAAATCTGTTGCAGCAGGTGCAGGTAGGGGAAGTTTCCCCCGAGGATGCACAGGAAATGTTAAAAAGTCTTCCGTATGAGGATTTGGGGTTTGCAAAACTTGACCATCACCGCAAGGTTCGCTCCGGATTTGGAGAGGTGATTTACTGCGCGGGAAAATCAGAAGAACACCTGGTTTCCATCTACCAGACCTTTGCAAAGGAAGGTACAGCTGTTATGGGAACCAGAGCGAGCAAGGAACAGGCGCAGGTGGTACAGGCATCTGTACCGCAGGCAATTTATGATCCGGTGTCCCGTATCCTGCGGCTGGGAGAACATGAAAACCAGCCGGTTGGAAAGGTTGCAGTCTGCACTGCAGGAACTTCAGACATTGCAGTTGCGGAGGAAGCAGCACAGACAGCAGAATTTCTGGGAGCAAATGTTGAGCGTTTCTATGATGTGGGGGTAGCGGGCATCCATCGACTGTTTGCTCGTCTTCCTGATATTCAGTCAGCAAACTGCATTGTAGCTGCTGCCGGAATGGAAGGAGCGCTTGCCGGTGTGCTGGCAGGGCTGGTGGACAAACCGGTCATCGCTCTGCCTACTTCGGTGGGATATGGGGCAAACTTTCACGGGCTTTCCGCACTGCTTACCATGCTTAACTCCTGTGCGGAAGGAATTGCAGTGGTAAACATCGACAACGGTTTTGGCGCAGGATATCTTGCAGCGCAGATCAACCGTCTTGTCTGCAAAAATAATGATTAGGAAGGGAATGTTTTTATGCCAAACAAACTTTATCTGGAATGTTACTCCGGCATCAGCGGAGATATGACCGTTGCAGCACTGCTTGACCTGGGGGCAGACCAGCAGGTATTGCTGGAAGGACTGGAAAGTTTAAATCTGCCTGGTTACCAGCTGAAAATCGGTAGAGTAAAGAAAAATGGCATCGATGCCTGCGATTTTGACGTTATTCTGGATGAGCCGGAGCATCATCATGAGCACGAACATGAGCACCATCACGAACATGAACATGAGCATCATCATGACCACGAACATGAGCATCATCATGACCACGAACATGAGCACCATCACGACCATGATCACGAGCATGATCACGACCACGATCATGAGCATCATCACGACCATGATCATGAGCACCATCATCACCATGATCATGTACACCGCAATATTGGGGATATCTTTGCCATCATCGATCAGTCGAAAATCAGCGATCGGGCAAAACAGACAGCGAAAGATATTTTCCGAATCATTGCAGCTGCTGAATCCAAAGCACATGGAATTGCAGAGGATCAGGTTCACTTCCATGAAGTGGGTGCAGTTGACTCGATTGTAGATATTGTTTCGGCAGCTATTTGCCTGGATAATCTGGATATTACCGAGGCGGTTGTATCTGATCTGTATGAAGGCTGTGGCTATGTTCACTGCCAGCATGGATTGATGCCGGTACCGGTTCCTGCCGTAGTCAACATCGCAGCAGACAATGCACTGCGTCTGCGTCTTACTCAGACCCGCGGTGAGATGATTACCCCGACTGGAGCTGCTATCGCGGCATATCTGTCCAAAGGCGGCAAGCTGCCGGAATCTTTTGTCATTGAAAAGATTGGTCTGGGAGCAGGCAAGAAAGATTTTGCCACCGCAAATATCCTCCGCGCTTTCCTCATCCGCGACTAGTCTGTAACAGGAGGAATCTTTTTGAAACCATTATCTATTTGTCAGCAATATCTTTTGTGCATTCTCAATGAAAAGGGAGTGATCAAAGGCTATACCGCAGAGAAGAGAGTTTGTCTTCTTGCTGCCTGTGTTCTGGAAATGCGTCTGGATGGCTGCATCAAGGTGGAGCAGAAACAAATCCGGGTGGTAAAACCGTTGCCGGAAAGACTTTCTTACTTTAAGCCTCTGTATGATTTTCTGTATGAAAAAAGCCCAATCAAAATCATCAAAATGCTTGATGCGTACAACATCTCTTTAACCGACAAAAAATTTCAGGAGCTTTTCTATTCACTGGGTGACAGCCTTTGTGAAAAGGAAGTTGCTAAGCGCTGCAAAGCAGGACTGCTTTCCAAAAAAGGATATCGTCCGGATCGTGAAGCAGTGGATACCATCATAGAAAAGATGAAAAAAGAGTTTAACGGCAAGGGAAAACTCAGCGATAACTCCGCAGCACTCCTGACCTTGCTTGACCGTAGCCATCATTTGGGAGAGTATGTGGAAAAGGAAGAACAAAAACGTATGCTGGATTACCTGAACACTGCAAGTGAGGCAGTCAATGGCCAGACACTGCGTCAGCAGATTGTTTATATCCAACAGGTTCTGTCCACACTCTCTCTTACATCCGCCGTTCCTAAAAAATAAGAACATAAAAAAACTCCAGCCCTACTGACAGGGCTGGAGTTTTTTTATACAGAAAAATTATTTTTCAATGTAAGTGTTAAAGGAAAATGCCAAGCAGTACAGAGAGAGCATGAATGCCAGCAGCACATCGAAGACAGGCAGACTCATCGAAGAAAATGCGGCAATCTCGCCGGCAGTCATGGTAAGTCCGAACAGTGCAGCACACATGCCAAAAGCATTGATCCAACGAACTCCCTTGATAAAGTCGACATCGCTCAAGATGCGGCTCTGACCCATCAGGAAGAGGGTGAAGCTCAGCAGACACAGCAGATAAAGGGTACGTTCTGGCATTCCGGCAATCTGCGGATAGTCGCGGAACATCTCAACACAGGCAATGAGCGCCCAGACAAGTGGGAACAAAAAGGTAAGAGATCCGCGATTGGAAATGTTTTCTTTAAAGTAGCAGATACCGAGATGCAAAAAAACAATTCCGCTCAGAGCCGCCATTACAATCTGAAGAGCAGTAATAATCAGGGTAGAGAACATAACAGCGGAGAAAGCGGACGAGAGCAGATTCATCAGATGAATCACACCGCTTGCAATCATCAAAGCTCCCATTAAAAGGGACAGGACACCGAGCATTCTGGAATTTGAGATGGAAAAAGCAAAACGTTTCTGGATTACAGTAGAAAGCAGAATAATCAGCACCGGAACTGCAATTAACACTCCGTAAAAGATAGTGGTGAGCAGGTTGCTGGAACTAAAAAAACCAGTGGTTGGGTCCAGATTGGTGATGCACAAAAATCCATATAAAGGCAGACAGACAATAGCGCCGATGACAAAAAGAATTTTGGAAATATTCAAAGCAGTAAAACCTCTTTCCGTTTGATATCAGTAATTGCCCTTTATAAAGTAGGACAATGCTTTTGTTATTTTACCATGTTTTTGATTTTTTGTATAGGGTGTTTTCAGGAGTGAGAGTAACCAAAAAGCAAAACAGGGAGCATAAAGAGAAGCAAGTGCCACATATACTGGATGCAGAGATTATAACGGAAAGGAGAATCCAAGATGCGAGGGAGGATTATCTGGATTGTTTTGGAAATTTTGTGCCTGATGCTTTGTCTGATTGTGCTGCCTGTTTTGTTTCATCGGGAGGAGCAGGATTATACACCGTCTGTAATGGAACAGTCGCAGCAGATGCAGCCGGTGATACCTGAAGAAGAAAAAGAAGAGACAGAGCAGCAGGAAGCTGAGCAGACCGATTGGGAACCCTTTCGGATTTTAAATCGGACGACCGGTGAGATCGAGACGGTTCCGGTAAAAGAATATGTGACCGGAGCACTTTGCTCTGAGATGCCCGCAACCTTTGATTCAGAAGCGCTCAAGGCACAGGCAGTCAGCGCACACACCTGGGCCCTCTACTGCCAGCAGGCGGCAAAACAGAGCGGACAGGCCTATGATTTTTCTGCTGACCCGCAAAACTGGCAGGGATATGTGACCGAAGAACAGGCAAAAGAACGGTTTGGCGACTATTTTACTGAGTACTGGACGAAAATCAGCCGCGCTGCCGAAGAGGTGTGGCAGGAGATTATGGTGGATAGCCAAAATCAACCGATTGTGGCAGCCTATCATGCAATCAGTTCCGGCACCACCGAATCTGCAGAAAATGTCTGGGGAAATGAACTGTCCTATCTGGTTCCAGTGGATAGCTCCGGAGATATTCATGCCCAAGGTTATCAGAAAACAGTTACTTTTTCAAAAGATGAGCTGAAAAAGGTGCTGGAAACCTATCAGCCGATGCCAAATCTTTCGCAGGACCCTTCTGGATGGCTGAGTATTCTGGAACGCTCCGGCTCCGGATATGTGACCTTGATTCGGGTGGGAGATGCTCAAATGAGTGGGATTGAATTTCGGGAGCTGTTGGGGCTGCGCTCTTCTGATTTTGATTTTTCCTTTGATGGAGAAACCTTTACCTTCACGACAACAGGATATGGACACGGTGTTGGTTTGAGCCAGTACGGCGCAGATTATCTTGCACGTCAGGGAAAAACATATCAGGAGATTTTAGAGCACTATTACAGCGGTACAACTTTAGTCGAGAGGGCATGATAAAAAGAGGCACAGGATAACTGTGCCTCTTTTTGTTAGGGAAGATGATGTTTTCTCAAAAATCATATTGACAGGAAAGGGGAACTGTGCTATCCTGATACCAGAAACATATGAATAACTGTTCATATGTTAGCAGAAAGCGGACTCAACCACTTTAAAAGCAAAAAAACAGGAAAACAGCAGGAAGAGATTGTGCAGAAATATCGATTGATTTTTTCTATAAAATAGGATATGATAGACTCAAACATATGAATGATTGCTCATATATTGAGCGGGATTTCCAGAACAGAAAGGAAAAAACAATGCGAAATATTTCTGAAAAACAATCGATAGAAGAAGTTGAAGTATGCGAAGGTAACCATCAGCACCAGTTGGAATATCTGAAAAAACGGATGCCGACCCAGCAGGAGATGGAAACCGCCGCAGAGCTGTTTAAAATGTTTGGAGACCCGACCCGTTTAAAGCTGCTGGCAGCTTTACTTGGTCAGGAAGTGTGTGTATGTGATCTCAGCGATCTGCTTGGCATTTCCCAGTCGGCGGTATCTCACCAGCTTCGCCTGCTTCGTGCAAGCCATCTGGTTAAAAACCGCAGGGAAGGAAAATCGGTTTTCTACTCGCTGGACGATGAACACGTTGCTACCATTTTAGCACAGGGTATGGAGCACGTTCGCCACCAGTAGGATTCTTTGGAGGGAATTGTGCGATGAAGGAAAACAATCGGGGAAACAAGAAAGAGGAAGGCTGCGGCTGTGCAATGTGCCAGCTGGAAGGCATATTAGGAGTAGGAAAAGAAAAAACAGAACACAGCGATAAAGAACATCATGAAGGCTGCGGTTGTGGACATGACCACGAGCACACACACGAAGCTTGCGGTTGTGGACACGACCACGAACATACCCACGAAGCTTGTGGTTGTGGACATGAGCACGAACATACCCACGAAGGTTGCGGTTGCGGACACGATCACGAGCATACCCACGAAGGTTGCAGCTGTGGGCACGACCACGAACACACCAACGAAGGCTGCGGTTGTGGACACGACCACGAACATACCCACGAAGCTTGTGGTTGTGGACACGACCACGAACACACCCACGAAGCTTGTGGTTGTGGACATGACCATGAACACACCCACGAAGGCTGTGGTTGCGCACATGAGCACGAACACACCCACGAAGGCTGTAGTTGCGGACATGATCACGAACATACCCACGAAGCTTGTGGTTGCGGACACGACCACGAACATGCTCACAAAGCTTGCAGCTGTGGACACGACCATGATCATGAAAAACACCATCATCACGATGGGGAAAGCTGCGGCTGTGCAATGTGTCAGCTGGAAGATGTTTTGGGTGGGAATTCTCACAAAGGTGGACATGAGCATGGGGAGCATCATCACCATGATGGAGAAAGTTGTGGCTGCGCAATGTGCCAGCTGGAAAATCCATCTGCTTCCCATCATGAAGAGGAAGAAGAACCGACAGAAGAAAAGAACGGAAAATGGAAAACTGCCGGTAAAATTGTTCTGGCAGCAGCGGCATTGCTCTCCTCCGAGCTGCTCGAAGTTCCGATGTGGGCAGCATTTTGTATCAGTCTCATTACCATTCTGGCATGGGGCTGGGATCTGATCTGCAAAGCAGGTAAGAGCTTAAAGAGAAAGAGTCTGGATGAAAATATCCTGATGGCGATTGCAGTAGTAGCGGCATTTTTACTGGGTGAATATTTTGAAGCAGTAATGGTTGTTGTCCTGTATTCTCTGGGCGAGATTCTGGAAGAAAAAGCAGTCAAGAAGAGCCGTCACGATATTGCAGAAGTTGTGAACATCCGTCCGCAGAAGGCAAATCTTCTCATGGAAGACGGAAGCACCAAGGAAATTCCTTCTTCCCGCATCCGTCCGGGCAATCTGCTTCTGGTACGTGTGGGTGATCGTGTTCCAGTCGATGGCATCATTGAAGATGGCGAAAGCTCAATGGACCAGTCTGCTTTGACTGGTGAGGCAATTGCAGTTGGTGTTCGCTCGGGGGATACCGTGCTTTCCGGTTCGGTAAATCTATCTGCGGTACTGAAGATCCGTGCAAAATCTGCCTTTGAGGACTCTACTGCCAGCCGTATGATCCGTCTGGTGGAAGAATCCTCTGCACAAAAAGGTCACACCGAAAAACTGATTACCCGATTTGCAAAGGTTTATACTCCTTTGGTGGTACTGTGTGCAGCTCTGGTTGCTTTTCTGCCTCCAATTCTGGGAGTTGGTACTCTGAAGGAATGGATTATGCGTTCTCTGGTATTTCTGGTTGCATCCTGTCCATGTGCGCTGGTCATCTCGGTTCCTCTGGGGCTGTATTCTGGAGTAGGGGCAATTTCCAAACAGGGTGTTTTGGTCAAAGGAACCAAGTTCTTGGAGCCCCTTGCAAAGGCAAAAGCAGTTGTACTGGATAAAACCGGAACACTGACAACCGGAGAGCTGGAAGTTTCCAGTGCACAAGCACTGATTCCAGAAGATCAGCAGCAGTTTGAGCAACTTACAGCTCTTGCGGAAGGCTACAGCGCACATCCGATTGCACAGGCTGTTTTAAAAGCGCTTCCGAAGGGTTCCCAAACAGAACAGGCAGCAAACGTACAGGAAATTGCGGGTAAGGGAATCCGGATGACCTATCAGGAAAAGACTCTGCTTTGCGGTTCCCTGCGTCTGTTGGAAGAAGATGGAATTGATACTTCCAATCTGCCAAAAGCAAACGTTTATACTGCATATGACGGAAAAGTGCTTGGCTATGTTATTTTGTCTGACCGTCCAAGAGAGGAAGCAGCAAAAGCAATTGCACAGTGGAAACAGTCCGGTATTGAAAAAACAGTTATGCTTACCGGAGACAGCGCGTTGTCTGCCCAGAGAGTGAAAGAAAAATGTGGTGTAGACGAGATGCGTACCGATCTGCTGCCTCAGGATAAGCTGACCGAATTGCAGAAACTCAAAGCACAAGGCAATAAGGTAATTTTTGTTGGTGATGGAATCAACGATGCACCGGTTCTTGCAGCAGCAGATGTCGGTATTGCAATGGGAATGGGAACTGATGCAGCCATCGAAGCAGCAGACGCCGTTTTGATGGGCGAAAAGCTTACTTCTTTGACCAGTGCAATCAAGATCAGTCGAAGAGCATTGTCGGTGGTTCACTTCAACATCTGGTTTATTCTGATTATCAAGCTGGCAGTATTTGCACTTGGTATCGCAGGATTTGCCAATATGTGGATGGCAGTGTTTGCAGATGTCGGCGTATCCATTATTACCGTACTCAACGCTGTACGTATTTTAAGATTTAAAGATTAGTTTATAAAAATCTCTCCGGAATTTTATCCGGAGGGATTTTTTATTATTTTTTGAAAAAACGTATTGACTTTTTTTAGAAGCTGTGGTAAAATAATTTTCGTTGCTAGATGGAGAGGTGTCCGAGTGGTTTAAGGAGCTAGTCTTGAAAACTAGTGACTCGCAAGAGCCGTGGGTTCGAATCCCACCCTCTCCGCCAAAGTTTTCTTTAGCGGGTGAGAGTGAGAGGATTTAGCACAAAACCGCTCTAAAAATAGAATAAGCGTAAGCCGCTTACCAATCTGGAGAAGTACTCAAGTTGGTGACGAGGCGCCCCTGCTAAGGGCGTAGGCCGGTCTAAAACTGGCGCGAGGGTTCGAGTCCCTCCTTCTCCGCCAAAAAACGATCCTGTGAAAACAGGGTCGTTTTTTATTTTAATCGGAGAAGAGGGAGTCGATTGAGCCGCCATAAAAATTTTAATTTTTATGGAAAAACAGTCCGGGGGACTGTTTTTAGGCGAGGGGTAACGGAGTGAGTCCCTCCTTCTCCGCCAAAAAGACAGTTCCGAATTTCGGAGCTGTCTTTTTTTGTCTTCGAAGCCGATTTGTTCATCGCTAAAGGCTCGAACAAACCGTCGAGGGACACTCGCAGGAGAAACTTTGGGGAAATGTAAGGTCTTTATGAAACGAGTGAGTGTGCTAACACGAACGATTGTCGTGTGCTGAAAGTATCAGTTTACAGAAAACCGAAGCGCGAAACAGTGTGCAGATTCAATCTGCCTGGCAGACTTTGTTTTTCCTGCTCGACTCCTTCTCCGCCAAAAAGACTTTGGGGAGATGTAAGGTCTTTATGAAACAAGTGAGTGTGCTAACACGAACGATTGTCGTGTGCTGAAAGCATCAGTTTGCAGGAAACCAAAGCGCGAAACAGTGTGCAGATTCAATCTGCTGCGAAATAGTGTCTAGTCTCAAGCTGATTTTTGCTTTAATGCAGGGATATCCTTGGGGTGATCTATTGGGGATATTCATATTCGAAAGAAGCGGACGTTGTTTCAAATGAGAAAAGGGTATGATGATTCTGTTCAAAGCAGTAGGATGCCCGACAGCAGGCACTTTCGTGTATGGTCCGTTTCATATCGCCGCTGACAGGCGCAAGAAGAGGATGCTGTTTCTGTTCAAGCAATTTAACGGATAGAGTGAGGCTACCTTGCCGGATTATCAGTTCACCGTTTTTTATTTTTATCACCTTTGCTCCAAGATAGGTGGCAAGACGATATTCTCTGCCATGATAATGAATAATACTGATGATGCCGGTAAAGGAAAATAATCCAAATGGAATATCTGCTACACACAAAACAAGAGATCCACCCTCGAAAAAACACTGTGTCCAGGCATATTCTTTGGGAAAAGAATATCCTCGGTCTCCTTCCAGATATCCGTTTGCATTGGAGAAAGAATAATCCATACCGTTTATACATATATTTCCGGTAACACTGTGTTTCATGCTTAAAATACTGTGTCGGCACTGCAAAAAGGGGATATATTGGAAGGGTCCCATAATGTCATAGCGAATGGGAGAGAAAGCACCAAACAGAAGTGACCCCTCAAGCGAACAGTCTGTTGTGTGCAGGGACAACTGAATGCCATCCTTGCTGAAGTGGTTATTGCCAAGCGTAATCTGAAATTTATTTTTATCTTGAAAAAACTGGTGATAGGAAAAAGGAATATTCCAAGCATGATTATCCGCAATGAATTGAATGGAAGCAGATGGTCCTTCTTTTGATTGATGAAAAGCAGGGATAACGGCCAGCGTTTGTGTATTGGACTGACATTTAAAATACCAGCCGCAAAAGTAGTTGTGCATAAAGATCCTCCTGTCCAAAATCAGATAATGTTATTTTGGAAAAAGAGAGATCGAATTATGCTGTGACAGTAGATTTTTGCCAGCAAATACCTTTTAATTTTTTCATACTCAGTCAAAAAAGTATGATAAAAAGAAAACAATATGATATTTTTAAAAGTAATTGCTTTTATTTTAGCTTCCTGCTATAATATGGGCAGAACAGAGCATACAGAAAAACAACTGGATGCTCTTAGAAGAACGGAGAAAAAGTGAGGGAAAAATGATGAAAAAGCCACTGATTGGAATTGCTGCAAATCTTTCTTATGTTGATATGGGAAACAGAGGCAGCTCGGCACGTAACTATGTTGGTACAACTTATGTAAAAAGCGTAGAAATGGCTGGTGGCGTACCGGTGATCCTGCCAAATCTTCAGGATGCAGCATTGCTGGAACGTCAGGTTGAAATGCTCGACGGCGTTATTTTGTCCGGAGGAGCAGACTTGGACCCACGCTTATATGGAGAACAGCCAATTGATGAACTTGGCTTTGTTAATCTGGAAGTAGACCAGTTCTATCTGGACCTGATCCATACCTGTGAAAAACTGGGTAAACCGGTTCTGGGCATCTGCAAAGGCTGTCAGGCAGTCAATGTAGCATACGGCGGAACCCTTTATCAGGACCTGAAAGCACAGGGAGCAACCAAATTTAAACATGTTGGTGATGCTCCAGGCAGATATCCATGTCATATGGCAAAAATCAGTGAGGAAAGCAAATTCCTTTCTTTCCTGCCTCAGCAGGTAGATGTTAACAGCTTCCATCATCAGGCAGTAAAACAGGTTGCAGATGGCTTTACTGTTGCAGCAACTGCACATGATGGTGTCATCGAAGCAATTGAAAGAATGGAACCAACACCAGTGATCGGAATTCAGTGGCATCCAGAAGCAATGACAGCTGGCGGCAACGAGCAGATGAAGAGTCTGTTTGAACATTTCTTTGCTCTGTGCAGCAAATAAACTGAGAATGAAAAAGGTGGAAAATCTGATCTTCAGATTTTCCACCTTTTTTTGTGTGAAATATTTATCCATAAAAAGTGCTGTGCTATAATAGAAATATCGGGAGGGTGATGGAAAGTGGAATGGTTTGAGGAAGTAAAAGCAAAACAAAAGCGGAAAAATAAAGTTTTGTTTTCGAAGGAAAGCTCCTGTTTGCAGGAATTGAGCTGGCTTCTAACCCGGCAAAACCGCAGGGTAGTGGTTTTGTGGGGAATGGAGCTTGCTTCTCAGGGAGTACAGGTTTTGACCAATCACTATCCAGAAGACCTGCGCCCAGAACAGATGATAGAGCTGTGCAGTCTGTGGTCAGAGGGGAAGATCAAAATGCCGCAGGCAAAACAGGCAATCCTACAGGTGCATGCGATGGCGAAGGAGCTGAGCAGCCCGGAAGAGATCGCTTTGTGTCATGCAGCAGCACAGGGATGTTCGGTGATCCATACGCCAGGACATGCGTTGGGATATCCCATTTATGAACTGACGGCATTGGTACATCGATATGGTATCGAAAATTGTATTCAGCCGGTGGAAAAGCGTTGTGAGGAGTATGTCCAGCGGCTGTTATTCTGGGAACAGCAGGAACCAACCCTCCAGAGAGAGTGGGCATCCTTTTTAAGATAAGGAGGAAGAAAGATGAGGAAGGTATTTTCTATAATCACAGCGGCCATTGTCCTTGCAGGTGTGGTCGGATGTTTTTCAGGATGTGGACAATCGGTGCAGGGAACAGATGAAAAGGTTGTTGTCGCTCAAAGCAATCAGGAAAATAATACAGTGCTTTCCTTCCCAGCTTATGATGAGGAAACATATCAGGAAAAGTTTGGTATCGAGCCGTTTGAGATTTCCCTTACTTTGCCCCAAGGCTGGGAGATAAAAAATCCGGAAGATAAGGAAAAGAGAGAACAGGAAAGTTATGGTATGCTGCTTTCTCCAGTGGAGCTGTACGCAGACGGGCAATATGCAGGTGTGATTGCCTGCAATACCTATGAACCAATGGAGAATGTACCGGAAGAGGATTATTACAAGGTAGTTTACTCCGGAATCCGTTTGGGTAGTCTTTACACATGGGAGATGGCCCCATATACTCCGATTGCTTCCGGAGAAACATGGGAAACAGCCCTTGCAACGGTGCGCTATAAAGATCCGGAGCAGATAAATAGTGGAAAATCTGCTGCCGAAATCCCGGATATCGAAGTGCCAGGCATTGTTTCCTATGACGACAGCCGTCATGTTTATATTGCCATCCAGTTTGCAGAAAACAGTGCTTCCTCAGAGGAGATAGAAGAAATTGCAAAAAGTATTGTATTTGAGTAAATAGGAAAAGGGATTTCACCAGCTCGGTGAAATCCCTTTTGCATTACAGGATAATATTTTTCTGATTTCCAGAAAGGAAAGCTTCAATGTTGTCGAACACAATATCAGCTCTTGCAATCATCGATTCAGCAGAAGCAAAGGCAACGTGTGGGGTAACAATGGTGTTTTTGCTGTGCAGCAGAGGATGATCGGTGTCGAGTGGTGGTTCTTTTTCGAATACATCGATTCCGGCACCGGAGAGATAACCGTTGTTCAATGCATCTGCCAGAGCCTGAGAATCTACGACAGGTCCGCGGGCTGTGTTGATCAAATATGCACCTTTCTTCATCTTGGAGATGGTCTGCGCATTGATGAGGTGTTTGGAGTCTTCGTTGATTGGACAGTGAAGGGATACGATGTCCGAGCGGGAAAGCAGCTCATCCAAGGAAACAAATTCGATAAAGGAAGGTTCGTCCCCTTTTACATGGCGTTTGTATCCCAGTACCTTGCAGCCGAAAGCATGGCAAAGTTCAGCAGTGCGGCATCCAATAGCACCGGCACCCACAATTCCAACCGTTTTGCCGCGAAGCTCACAGCCGACCAGACCATCTTTGGTTTTGCCTTCCCGGCATCTTTCTTCCACCTGCGGAATGTTGCGCAGCAGAGAAAGCATCATACACAGTGCAATTTCAGCAACTGCCTGAGTGGAATATCCGGCAGCGTTGCTTACCTTAACTCCCATTTCCTTGGCAGCAGCAAGGTCGACGTGGTCAACACCAGTAAAGGCGACATCGATGAACTTTAAGTTTTTGCAGACGCGGATGACTTCTCCGGACAGAGGCATATTTGCGATCATCAGGATGTCGGCATCTTTGGCGCGCTCAATCTGCACCTTAGGATCGGTATCCTTAGGATAGTTTTCAAAGGTATGACCTTTTGCTTTAAGCTTCTGAGCATATTGATCAAGTATTTCCTGGGAAATACCCAGAGATTCCAGCAGAACAATTTTCATTGAGATCCCTCCGTAACATTGATATAAAAGCTGTTGATTGTTTTCATTATAGTTCGTTTTGTATGGAATGTAAATATGAAGCAGAAAAAAGGGGATTGACTTCCAAGGATTTTTCTGTTACAATCAACAGGCATTATCAGGATGCTTCGTTTGGTACATTATCGCTAACAAGTGTATAACTTGTTGGCGATTTTTTTATGCCAAAATTGAAGGAAATAGAAGATTAGGAGGATTTTTTGTTTATGTCAAAACAGGAAAGATATCAGGAAAACAGTTTTCTTTCCGGTCCGATTGCGGCCCCACTCATCTATTTTGCACTTCCACTGATGCTTTCATTGCTGCTGCAGGCTTTGTACGGCGGGGTGGATCTGGCAGTAGTAGGACGTTTTTCTCCGACCGAAAGTGTTTCGGCGGTTGCAACCGGAAGTCAGGTGATGCAGTCGGCAACAGTAATTGTAACGGGGGTGACCATGGGTGTTACAGTGCTTCTGGGAAAAGCAATGGGAGCACAGAAACCGGAAGAAGTCGGTGATATCGTAGCAGGACAGATTAAATTGTTTGCGCTGCTTGCAATTTTTATGACAGCGTTTATGATTTTGTTTGCTCCGCAGGCGACAAAACTGATGAATGTTCCGGCAGAAGCAGTGGATGAAACAGTTCGCTATATCCGCATCTGTTCGGGCGGAATGATCTTTATCACAGCCTACAATGGAATCAGCGGTATTTTCCGTGGAATCGGAAATTCCCGCTCGCCATTTTTGTTTGTACTGATTGCATGTATTGTCAATATTGTTCTCGATTTGCTGTTTGTCGGTGTATTTGACATGAAGGCATCGGGAGCAGCGTTTGCAACGGTAATTGCACAAGCAGTCAGTGTAGCGTTTTCGATTGCATTTATCCGAAAAAATCCGCTGCCATTTACAGTAGAGAAGGAAAATTTCCAGAGAGAACACAAAATCAAGTCGATTTTGAAGGTCGGAAGCCCGATTGCTTTACAGGATTTTCTGGTCAATATTTCCTTTTTGATCATCACCAGCATTGTAAATTCTCTGGGGCTGGTTGCTTCCGCTGGAATCGGTGTATCGGAGAAGTTGTATGTCTTTTTGTCTATCGTACCGATGGCATTTATGTCGGCGCTCTCTGCCTTTGTTGCACAAAATATCGGTGCAGAACAGCCAGAACGAGCAACACGTTCGCTGTTTATCGCACAGAGAATTTCGCTGCTTTTTGGTGTGGGAATGTTCCTGCTGACCTTCTTCCAGGGAGGATTTTTAGGTTCCCTGTTTGCAGATGATCCGGCAGTTATAGCGGCAACCGCAGAGTATCTGCATGGAAGCTCCTTTGAGTATCTGATGATCCCGCTGACCTTCTGCTTCCTGGGTTATTTTAACGGCAGGGAACACACCACCTTTGTTATGGCACAGGGATTGGCAGCGGCATTTCTGGTCCGAGTTCCGTTGTCCTATCTTTTCAGCCGTCTGCCGAATACCGGAATGTTTTTAATCAGCCTTGCAGTTCCGATTTCCGCAGTGGCAAATCTGCTGTTATGTGTTGGATATTTCCTGATATTAAAAAGGCAGGATGCTCGTAAGGAAAAATTAACCCGATAAAAATTGAAAAAGAAGCACTGCCTTTTGGCAGTGCTTCTTTTGTTAGGTTTTATTTAAAAACCGTACAGCGAGCGGACAGATCGTAAGGTACATAATCAGGGAAAGCATATCGGGAAGTATGCCAAGGTAGGGAAACGGAAGCAGAGAAAATATAACACGGCTCAGCCACAGAACAGGAATAGGAAGCAGAAGCCACATATTTTTTGCAAACCATCGGCGAAGCATCCGATTTTTGCTCTGGGGAAGATCGAACCAATGCCAGACCCCTGCTGCAAGTACCAGGGCAAGAAGCTGGAGAACTAATCCGGGAAGGAGCATGACGTACCTTTGATACTCCTTCCATAATAATGCAGAGAGGAGCAGTCCCACAACATCCAGAAAGGTTGCAAGGAGAAAAAATTCTGTGATGTGGCAGTCTTCTTTCTTTGTAGGATTGTTTTCAAAAGAGGTTTTGCCACAAGAAATAGGTGAAGCAATCTCCGTTACAGAATCATCGATCAGATAATCGGTCGTCACTGAGAATATTTTTGCAAGTTTTAGTAGTTTATCAAGTTCCGGTTGAGATTCATCCCGCTCCCAAAGGGAAACTGCCTGACGGGAAACGGAGAGCTTTTCTGCCAGTATTTCCTGTGACCAGTTTTGCTTTTTTCGCAGCAACTGTATTTTTTCGCCCATTGTCATAAAGAACACCTCTTGTCTTTTGGTTTAAGCAGAGTATATCAAACCTATCACCTAAAAACAACAAAGAGTTCCTTCCTTTTACCGCAAGCATTGCTTGCAGCGTAAAAAATCGCAGGATAAAGCCGGTTTTATTAGTTTAATACCCAAACGCCGAGGTTTAAATATCCGGCAAAAACCAGCCATAAAAGATAGGGAATCTGCAAGTAGGCAGCGGTGTGACTGATCCGTTCAAAGGAGCGAATCATTTTGTATACAAGAAAGATTAACAGGAGCAGCCAGAAAAAAGCAAACAGATACCAGCCAAATCGGAAAAACAGAATAGACCAGAAGAAGTTTACCAAAAGCTGAGCAAAATAAAGCAAAAGCGGAGTGGAGAGCAAAGCTCCTTTAATCGAAAAGGTCTGAGTCAGTTCTTTTAAGATAAGCCAGGACGAAATTGCCATCAAAAAGAACAGGATTCCCCACACAATTGGAAAGACAATTCCGGGAGGAGCAAGCGGCGGCTTTGCCAGGTTGGGGTAACTTTCCATGCCGTTTTTGGAAAGCAGGGAAGAAAGTCCGCTGGTCAAAAAGACCAGAGCAAGGCTTGCAATCAACGAAATAATGGATTGTTTTTTGGTCATAATCTTCACCTCGAATAAAATTTAAAAAGGACTCAAAGAAATCTTTGGCTTTTCTTGCAGTATTATTTATAGTATAATAAAGGAAATTTATGACAGAGGTGAAAGTATGGCAAGAGAAGATTTTTTAAAGCGCCAGATGGAAGGCTTGATTCGGGTTTATGCAAAACTGCTTTTCAATAAAGAGTATAAGGGCGAGGAGTGGGAAGAACTAGTCCCAACCACGCCGCAGGGAGAACCGATTTCTTTGCAGGATGATCTGGACCGGATGCTCTCGTTAGGGGAGATCGGTCAGGCGGAAGACCTGCTGTTTGAGGTGTTGGAAGAAGCGGTTGAACAAAAGGTTAGCCGCAGAGAATGTGAGGAGCTGGTCACCTGGTTTTATGAACAGCTGACCAGAATGAGTGACGAGGAGCTGCATCGTGGAGACTTTAGCAGAGAGGAAATCATCGACGGACAGGCGCAGGCACTCTTCCTGTGTATCCAGACGGAGTATTGATCGCCCGATTTTATATAGCTGCATCTCCTTTTTAGGATTTACGGCATTGTTTCTGCCGCTGTATGACAGATTGCTGGAAAATGTTCCTTCAACACAGACGCGCTGTCTTGTTGTAGGGGGTATCCTGCTTGGACTTTTGCTTTTGATACAGCTAGTACGATTTGTCTTTCGGAGAAAAAGAAAGATAATGGCTGTTTTGTCATTGAGCCTTTTGACCGGATGTGTCTGCATTTTGTGTCACTTTGCTTCTCTGGAACAGTTCCTTCCAAACATTCAACCATTTGATGGGCAGAAGGTGGAAATCTGTGCCGAGGTGCTGGAATGGGATGTTACAGACTATGGAAGCAAATATTTAATCCGGACAAGGGAAGGAAGTGCTGTTCCAAAGGGAGTCAAAGCAAGACTGTACAGTTTTCTGGAACCGGTTGCAGATGAAGGGGATGTTGTTCGGTTTTGTGTGCCGCTTGAAACTGAGATAAAGAATTATGATCGAAGCCGGGGAATTTTCTTTTATGCCTTTGGTGGAGCAGAGCCAATTGAGCGGGTACAGGAACGGGAAACGATACGCGGAAAGATTATCAGCAAGACAGAACAGCTTTATCAAAGTCCGGTGCTGGGCGTTGTAGAAGGTGTTTTGTTTGGAGAAAAACAAAATCTGGAGGAACCAATCCGCCAGATGATGGAAGGGGCAGGTCTGGTTCATATTCTCGCAGTTTCCGGTATTCATATCAGTCTGATGGCACTGTCCTGTACCAAGTTTTTGGAAGTTTTTCGTTTGCCCAAAAGATACATTAAAATCTTGGTTCTGCTTCCAGTCTGGGGATATGTCGCATTGGCACAGTTTTCTCCTTCGGCGGTTCGTGCCGGCATCATGGCATCCATTGCATCACTGGGGTGGCTTTTACAACGGGATTCGGACAACCTCTGTGCTCTGGCAGCGGCAGCCATGGGAATTATTGCGGTGTCTCCGTTTGCGCTTTACTCGGTTTCGTTTCAGCTTTCCTTTGTGGTAACGCTGGGAATCATCCTGTGCACCTCACCGCTGTCTTTTATGTTGCAGCAAACAAAAATTATGAGCTTTCTGCTGGGACGTTCTGGCAAACGAATGGAGCGATTCTGGATGGGAGTCTGTTCGACGCTGGCAGCGTCAACAGCTGCAACCGTATTTGCCATGCCGGTTATGCTGTGGTATTTCCACTACACCGCAATTTGGGGAATTTTTGGATCATTATTTGCTTTATGGGCAGTTTCCCCTTTGATGATTTTGTCGATGCTTTCTATCCTCTTTGGAATGCTGGGAGATATAACCGTTTTTGTGCTTGTTTCCAAAGTGACGGCGGGATTGGCAGGATTGTTTGCACGGTGGATTCTGCTGGTCAGTAAGGGAATTTCTCTATTGCCGGGTGCATTGTTTTATTCCCATGCAGTCGAGTTTTTTCTGTGTGGCATTGTGGTGACGGTGCTGTTTACCATGATGGCATATCGGTTTGACGCTCTGTCATTTTTAAGAAAAAAGCAGAGGATGAAAAGCTTTTTTGTATGTGCAGTATTTTGTCTGTGCAGTGTAGGAGCAGTTTTGAAGATTTGTTCCTATCATCAGCTTACGATTTTCAGAACAGATCATGCCATGATTTTAACCAGAAATAAACAGGCTGCAGTTGTAGGGGATATTTGCAGCAGTTATGAAGCGGATGAAATCGAAACGATTCTTCGCTGTGAAGGTATTGGCCAACTGGAACTAATGTTGTGTGACAGCAAAGATACGGATGAAAGTCAGGGAATTGACCTTCTGCTGCAAAAGTTTCCGGTGAAAGTAGCGGCAATTCCGTCAGAAGGCAGTTTTAGCGCCCACATTGAAAAAGCACTGGGAAAACAGCCCATTGATCCGCAGAATCTGCAGGCGACTTTGCTAGGAAATGTCCAGATTTACAGCGGAGAAAATGGTGTGGAGATTGTTGCCGGAGAGAAAAAGCTGTTAAAACAGACAGGGAAATATGATATAATAAAACAGGATGCTCAAAATAGAGCAGATGTTGTGATGGAACAAGAGAATTGGCTGTTGTTGAGCCCGGAAGATAAAAATCTTGGAATCTTCAAGACACTGGAAGAATATCCGGTTGTAAAAATCAGAGTGCGGTAAGGAAAGGCAGGGATGCAGGATGATATTAAAAGAGGAAAGCCAGCTTTTACAAAATATTAAACTGGGACACCTTTATCGGGTATACCTGCTTTATGGAGAGGAAAAATATCTCAAGGAGATGTACCGGAAAAAGCTGGTTAAGCTTGCCTCTCCAGAAAACTTTGAGGAATTTAACTTTCATCAGTTTGACGGAAACGAACTTTCTGTGGACAGCCTGATTGAATCATGTGAAGCCATGCCGTTTTTGGCAGAGCAAAAGTGTGTTGTGGTCGATGCCTTTGATTTTGAGGGATTGAGTGCATCGGACAAAGAGAAGATTACGGCACTTTTGGAAGACCCTGTACCTACAACCGTATTGATTTTAGTGGTGGATAAGGAAGAATTTCTGCCGAAAAAGAGCGCAGGTGCAAAAAAACTGGTTGCATTGTGCGACAAAGCTGGCGCTGTGCTGGAATTAAAAAAGAGAGAGACCTCGGATCTGGTTCGGTTTGTCCGCTCAAAGCTGGAATCCAGAGGATGCACCATCACCAAGGATTGCTGTGACCTGCTGATTGAGCGCTGCGAAAAGGATATGCTCACCTTAAATGCAGAGATCGAAAAACTGGGTGCTTATGCAAGAGGAAGTGTTCAGCAGGACGATGGACAGCCAGTCGCTATTACTGTACAGATGATTGAAACGGTGACCTGCAAAACGGTCAGCGGATCGGTGTACGACCTTGCAAAGGCTATCCTTGCGGACCGATTTGAAAAAGCAATGCGAATTGTGGAGGATTTACTCTATCTTCGCTATCAGCCAACGGTTATTCTGGCGGCACTTTCCGGTGCTTATCTGGATCTTTATATTGCTAAAACAGCAAAAGCTTCGGGAGCAGGTGAAGCAGAAATTAAGCAGAACTTTTCCTATAAGGGAAGAGATTTTGTAGTGCAAAACAGCCTTCGTGACTGTGGAAGGTACCCACTTTCGACATTAAGGGAATCGGTAATTTATCTTGCCCAAACCGATCATAGGATGAAGAGCAGCCGTGCGGACAATGGGCTGCTTTTGGAACAGGCAGTGACCGAGCTGTTTTCGATTGCATCAAAGCATCGGAGCTAAAAAGAACAAAAGGAAGAGAAAATTATGATACATACCGACCGCGCAATTGTGGTGGAAGGAAAATATGATAAAATAAAGCTTAGTTCAATGGTGGATGGGGTCATCATCTGTACCGGAGGATTTCGGGTATACAAGGATAAAGAGATGCAGGCAATGCTTCGGGCACTGGCAAAAAAACAGGGCCTTGCGGTCCTGACCGATTCGGATACTGCCGGCTTTAAGATCAGAGGATTTCTGCGCAGCATCTGCGGAAAAGAAAATATTGTGGATGTTTATATCCCTGATCTTTATGGAAAAGAAAAACGCAAGGACCATCCTTCAAAAGAAGGAAAACTCGGCGTGGAAGGAGTTCCGGAGGAGGTTTTGCAGAAAGCATTTGCTGATGCTGGAATTGGTGCAGAGCTTGTTTTGCAAAAGAAAGACCCTATTACCAAGATGGATCTGTTCGAGCTGGGACTCAGCGGCAGAGCAGAAAGTGCTCTGCGCAGAAAGCAGCTGATGAAGCACTTAACACTGCCGGAACACCTGACAACCAATGCTCTGGTGACAGTACTGGATGCGTTGATGAGCCGGGAAGAACTATTTTTAACTTGTGGGGAACTTTTTGAGAAAGAATAAAGACCATACTTTAAAGAGATCAAAGAAAGGGGAAGGTGCTGTTGGGACTTGATACGCTGACCTTTCTGTTTTTGTTTTTACCGGCATCCATGCTGGTATTTTATCTTTGTCCGTCTAAATATAAAAATGCCTCTCTGGCGGTTATGTCCTTATTGTTTTACGTTTCAAACGACTGGAAGAACCTTCCAATTCTTCTTTTATCCCTGCTTTTTGATTATCTGGTCTGCTCAAAGCTGGTTCGTTTTGGCAGCAACCAAAAAGGACGCAGGACAATTTTCTGGTCCAGTATCCTCAAAAATATTCTGCTGATGGTACTGGCAATGGCGATGATGGAGCTTGGCTGGATTACAATGCCGCTGGGATTGTTGGTTTATACCGTTACTTCTATGGGATATGTCATCGATGTCTATAACGGAGACGAACGCTTTGACGGAAAGATCATGGATTACCTGCTGTTTACCTGCTTTTTTGCAAAGCTGTATGCAGGTCCGATTGTACAGTATTCTCAGCTTCGCGAGCAATGGGAAAATCGGGATCTCAGTCTGGAAAGAATCAATACTGGGATGAAGCTGTCTGTTTCGGGGCTTGCAAAGCTTGTGATTCTGGCAGGAGGAAATATTCAGATACAAACTGCGATTCAGGAGATTACTCCGGGAGAAGAATCGGTTCTTTCCGTTTGGTTTTTGATTATTACCTCGACTTTTGCTCTTTATTATACATTGACCGGCTATTGTGATATGGCAAGAGGGCTTGGAAATCTTTTTGGAATGCAGCTGCCGGAAAACTTCCATTATCCATTCCAGTCCAGAACCGTTTCTGATTTTTTTAACCGTTTTAATATTACAGTAACCCAGTTTATCAATCGGTATGTCTATGTATTTCTGGGAGGAGACACCAACGGTGTCCTCTCAACCACTGTCAATACCTTGCTGACTACTATGCTGATGGGATTGTGGTTTGGAATCCGTTTAAACTATCTGGTTTGGGGAATTTATTTTGCCGGATTTATTCTTCTGGAAAAATATTTTTTGATGAAGTACCTTCAGAAGATACCACCGATCTTTGACCGGATGTATACCTTTGTGGTTGTTATGTTTTCCTTTACTATTTTTTCGGGAGACAGTTTAAAAACAACAGGCTACTTTTTGAAGAGCATGTTTGGATTAAATTCGCTTCCGATTTTTAACAACGCCATTCTTTACATCCTGTCCACAAACTATCTGGTTATCTTGCTGAGCTTTTTCTTTGTAACAAGTCTGCTTTCGCTGATTGGCAAGATGATCCGAAATAAGGTTTCTCACATTACAGAAATTGGAGGAACTATTTTATATCTTGGCGTTTTTGTCGCCACTGTTTCGTTTATGATTTAGGAAAGGAGAACAAACCCGATGAAGAGAAAAATCCTGCCCGGGATTATACTGGCATTGGCATTAGGTTCGGTTGGTGTTTGGGCACTGGTAACAAACACAGGAAGCTTTCCAAAGTTTAACCGCTATTATCATCTGGACGACTATCTGGATGATCTTGAGGCAGCCTTGTCCCGAAGCATTCCTTTTTCTGACAACCTGTCCTCGTTGGCCATTGATCTGAAGATGAAGGGCGGAGCCAGAGAATTTGACAATATTTTTATCGGGGATGATATCCTGGTGGAAGATATCGGTTATCCGGATGAGGCGAAAACCGAGCAAAATATTCAGGCACTCACTCGGTTTTCGGAGAACAGCCGTATCCCAACCTACGTCATGTTGATCCCGACCAAATGCGCGATCAAACAAAACGAGGTTCCACAGGCAGCTCCACTTTTTAACCAGAAGCAATTTATCGAGCAAAGTTATAATCGCCTGCTGGGAAAAGCAACGGTAGTAGACGTTTACCCCACTTTGTTTTCCAAACTGGATCAGGATTTGTATTATAAAACAGCTCCTGATCTGACCGCGCTGGGCGGATATTATGTCTATGAGGTGCTTGCCCAAAGACTGGACAACACCCCAAAACCACAGGAAGATTTTGATATTCAGTATATTACCCACAGCTATTACGGAAAAACCTACCAGAAATCGGCATATAAGGATATCTCTCCGGATATTATCGCTTTGTATCGGTATCAGAAAAATAACCGTAACTATATTGTCACCCATAATGAAGAGTATCAGTATACCTACAATACCCTCTATCCGGAGCAGATGATGGAAGTGGGGGAGGATGACCTGAGCGTACTTTTGGGTGGAGATACTGGAGACATCACCATCCGCAGCAATCTGAAAAATGAAAACACACTGCTGATTGTGGGAGATGACAGCATCCTTCCGGTGATTCCGTTTCTGGCAGCACATTATTCTCAGATTCGCTTTATTGATCTGGAGCAGATGAGTGCCGAAGAAATTGAAAAAATCGATTGTTCCGATTACCAGAGAATGCTGATTTCCTATTCTGTGGATACCTTTATCCATCAGGATGTTGTACAGAAGGTTGTTTATTTAAATACCCAAGATCAGGAAGAGATGAAGACTATACAGCAGGCGGTACAGCCATAGGATTATACGAATGAGACTTATGGCTGTACACGGGAAAATATTCGGACCTGTGAGTCAATCTCAAGATAGAGGTTGTTATCTTCAAAAAAGAACAGTCCTCCCATTACTCCCATGCTTCCTGCATCCAGTACAAATGCCTGAGGTTGCTGCCGGGTTGGAGAGGAAACAAGGGGAAGAGAAAGTTCATAGGGAAAGGTAAGCCCGTTCATGCAGATGAGGTCTTCTTTTATTTCCATCTGAATTTCAGGCTGATCCAGACAGATCCAGGTTCCGGGAAGAGTTGTTTCGGAGTCAGAGGAACTGTTAAAGATCACCATGATGATCATACAGATCAAAATAGCC
>ENA-ORTH01000382-ORTH01000382.1-human-gut-metagenome-genome-assembly--contig:-NODE-382-length-56662-cov-4.504319_pt1 | contig 56662 bp, 54 predicted proteins | sample MGYA00241914_ERZ509192 | MGnify/ENA primary metagenome ERZ509192 (study PRJEB26280, sample SAMEA2338826) | human gut metagenome | biome: human gut; feature: human-associated habitat; material: faeces...
TCTGCCGACGTTTCCAAGAGCACACTGGCATCATTCCACGCTGTGACGGCAAGGAGCATGATTTTACCACTGAGTGAGGTGTCCGATGCCTGCTGACAAGGACAGGAAAGCACTGAAGCTGTTCTCCGCTTCCATGAGCATTGCCGAGATTCGTGACGAGCTGGGGTTCCGCGACGTTAAGTCTGCCGAGAACGCGATCCGTCGCGTTTTGAAGGAGAATCAGCGTGGTAAGGATGTGGATACTGAGCGGCAGGTGGAGCTTGACCGCTTGGATAATCTTTATCGCGCAGCGTATCCGCGTGCGCTCAAGGGCGACGCGAGGATGATTGACAAGTGTCTTTCCATCGGCGAGCAGCGCATGCGTCTGCTTGATGCTCCAGAGAAGCGTGAGAATGGTCTGCTGCAGGCGTATGAGAAGACGATCGATGGGCTGGGGGAGTCTATCGGAGATGCTGACACGGCTCTTGTGCAGTCCGGTCGTATGATTTGTGCGCAGATCGATTACGCGGTGGCGCATGGTACTGGGGTGGAGGTGACGAAGGCCCTGTATCTGGTGCCGCATTTGATGAATGTGCTCACGCAGCTTGGTGCCACGCCTTCTTCTCGTAACGCTTTGGCTGGCGAGGCTCGGCAAGCCACGTCTAATACCGCTTCGGCATCTTCCAGTTCGAAGATCGTGCAGATGGACGAGTTCATGAAGCGTTTCGGCTGAGGAGGTTGCGATGGCGTCTGAGAATCTTACGGTTTTCGGTGCCATCGACGATGAGAGGCATGGCGTGACCCTGCCGCGCATCTTCACTCCGCCGCTCAGGCCGTTGACGAGGGAGACGAGCAATGGTTTCGCGGTGATCGCGTTCGCGGAAATCATGCTGCACGTGCATCTCTATCCGTGGCAGCAGTGGCTGCTCGTCCATGCGCTCGAACTGCTGGAGGATGGCAGCTATCGTTTCCGCAAGGTCATCGTGCTTGTGGCCAGACAGAACGGCAAGACCACGCTGATGGGCGTGCTGGCCGCATGGTGGCTGTTCGTGGACTCCAACAAGCATCCCGACCGAGTGCCGCCGGTGAAATTCCTCGTGGTCGGTGCCGCGCAGACATTGGACAACGCGAAAGGTCCTTACAATCAGGTCAAGGAATGGTGCAATCCTCAGCCTTCTACCGACGAGGAAGCGGATCTGGTGATTCCGGATCTCGCCGCGATGACGCAGAAATTCGTGAACACGAACGGCGAGGAAGCGATCATCACCCGCTCGAAGGCGCGGTACATAGTCCGTGCCGACAAGAACATTCGAGCCAAGTCGGCGGCGCGTGTCGTGTTCGATGAGTTGCGTGAGCAGCATACGGACGATGGCTGGAATGCGGTGTCGCAGACCACGAAGGCCGTCTGGTCGAGCCAGTTGTGGGGCATTTCGAACGCTGGCGATTATCGCAGCGTCGCGCTTCGCAAGCAGGTGGACAAGGGCCGAAAGCTTGTTGACGAGTGGACGCGTCTGAGTGCAGACGGTGGCAATCCGGCCGACGTGTTCCTGTCCGGCGAGCAGGATGGATCGTTCGGCTATTTCGAGTGGTCTGCGCTTGACAAGTGTCCGGTGGATGATGCCGACGCGATCCGGCAGGCGAATCCGTCGCTCGGCTATGGGCCGATGACCGTCATGAGCGTCAGATCCGACATTGACGGCATGACCGAGGCGGCATTCCGTACTGAGGTCCTGTGCCAGTGGGTCACGGCCGACATCATTCCTTTCATCAATCCGAAGATGTGGGCTGGCGGCATCGACTCGCGGTCCACGATTCCGAATGAGAATCGAGTGGTGCTGTCCGTGGACACGAGCGCGGACAGGAAGACCACGTATGTGGCCGCTGCCGGAATGCGTGCGGACGGGTTGCCTCATGTGGAGTTGATCGCTCGCCGTGACGGCATGCTGTGGGTGCCGCATTATCTCGACCTGTTGCAGGAGCGGTGGCCGCATAGCACGGAGATCGCCGTGCAGGGCAAAGGCTGTCCGGCAGTGGACTTCATCGACCCGCTCACCGAAAAAGGGTGGACGGTGCATCTCATCGAAGGCTTCCGTCTGGGCGCCTGCTGCGGCCGTTTCCATGACCGTGTGCGTGAGGGCAAGCTACGGCATCTTCCGCAGCCCGCCATCGAACAGCAGGTGAGTGTGGCCGTGTCCCGGCGTCTTGGCGAGGTCGAGGTGTGGGACAGGACGAAATCAGCATTGCAGATTTCCGGCTTGGTTGCCGAATCGCAGGCGCTATATGCCTTGGAGACCATGCAGGCTGAAACGCTTAAACCGAAATACGAGCCCTCGCAAGGCGTGAGGGTCAGATTCTAGATTCTTCACAAAGAGGGAGTATTGATGGGATTCCTTGACCGGCTCCTCCACAATAACGCCGCAGTCATCGGCATGAAGATGGCCGAGGCAGACGCACATCCGACGCCAGCGACAAGCATTCCACTCGCCAACGGCGACAGTTGGCCGTCCGACATGGACTTTTACGGGTACGCGCCCGGCGCCTACTGCAGGGAGTATGCGGTGCGTGTCGTGGTGGACTTCATCACCCGCAACATCGCCTCGCTGCCATTCAAGGTGTATCGGAAGAACGCCGATGGGGATGCCGAGGAAGTCTCCGACGGCGCTCTTGCCGATTTGATGAAGCGTCCTTCTCCTCTTCCTGGAATGACCCGCTACCGGTTCATCAGCATGCTGCTTCGTGACATGTTGCTCGATGACCGGTGGCTCATGCTCCTGGGCGTGAACGGTGGACGTTTCACACTCAGGCGCATACCGTCGGACTGCTATCAGCTTTCCGGCAACGCTTTCGGCGAGATTACCGGCGTGAATCTGCTGACGATGGACAGTCAGCAGGCCATGCATTTTGATCTGCCTGATCCTCGCGTGCATTTGGACGTCGGCTTCATCTCCGGCCTCCAGTTCGGCGATAGTGTGACCAACGTGCTTCGTCCGCTCTTGGCGGAGGCGAAAGCGATGGCGAATTACCGGCGGGGCATAGCCAAGAACGGCATGCAGGCCGGAGGCTACGTCTACAGGCCGAAGGAAATGCCGTGGCTATCGCAGGAGGATTACGACGATTTCACCAACGGCCTGCGCAATTTCGTGCAGAACGGTGGCCGTGAGGGTGGCTGGCCAGTCCTCAAGGACGGCATGGAGATGCGCCCGTTGGACAATGTCTTCAAGCCGGTGGACGTGAACGATTTGGAGGCGCGCGACCGCATCAACATCGCCGTATGCAACGCCTTCCAAATCTCGCCGGAGAACATCGGATTCCGTACAGGCACGAATTCCAATATCAGCGCCTACAAGGAGAAGCTCTGGAACGTGGAGCTCATGCCGTACATCGTCGCTCTTGAGGAAGCCTTGAATCTAAGCCTTCCGGAGGCTGTGGGGGAGCCGGACTGCTACATCAGGGCGAACGTGGACGCGAAACTGCGCGGCACGACGAGTGAGCAGTATCAGGCGCTGAGCACTGCTACCGGACGGCCTTTCATGACGACGAATCAGGCACGTCAGATTCTTGACATGCCTCGCGTTCCTGGCGGCGACCAGCTCATCACCCCGTTGAACGTCAGCGAGGGCGGGCAGCCAAGCCCGCAGGACGGCGGTCGGACGCAGAACGCGCAGGAGAACAATCCGGTCAACGGCGAGGACGCGAAGGCGATGCTTGCCGAATTCAAACGGCTTTACCGGTATGACGCGCAATTCCACGCCGAGTGGGACGCGCTTACCAAGGAGGAAACATCATGAGGCTTGATTTCAAGGGCTTCGAGCTGAAATCCCTTGATGACAGTCAAGGCGAGGGCGTTTTCAGCGGATACGCCTCGACGTGGGGCCTTGGCGGCGTGCTTGCCCGCGCCCATGGCCAGAATGACGGTGGCCGCGCCCGTCACAGCGTCGCCGCCGGCATACACCGCCTCGCGGGTGGTGAGGCCGTCGTCGCCGTTGGTGATGATGCAGCCGTGGCTGTTCGTCTCAAGCCCCGGCGTGGTGGAGCGGATAAGCGGGTTGGGGCTGGTGCCGATGGACATAATCATACAGTCCACATCCAGCGTGAAGGTGCAGCCCTCTTTCGCCACAGGGCGGCGGCGGCCGGAGGCGTCGGGCTCGCCCAGCTCCATCTCCTGGCAGACCATGCCCTTCACATAGCCCTTGCCGTCGTCCAGCACCTCGATGGGGTTCGAAAGCGTCTTGAAGATGATGCCCTCTTCCACGGCATGCTCCACCTCTTCCTTGCGGGCGGGCAGCTCTTCCATGCCGCGGCGGTATACGATATACACGTTTTCGGCGCCAAGGCGCTTTGCGCAGCGTGCGGCGTCCATAGCCACGTTGCCGCCGCCCACCACGGCCACGTTTTTCGCGTGCTGGATGGGTGTTTTCGAAGTGTCCTTGTAAGCCTTCATCAGGTTGATGCGGGTGAGAAACTCGTTGGCGGAATACACGCCGTTCAGGCTTTCGCCGGGGATGCCCATGAAGCGGGGCAGGCCCGCGCCGCTGCCGATGAACACGGCCTCGTTGCCCATTTCAAACAGCTCGTCGATGGTAAGCGTGCGGCCGATAACCACGTTCGTCTCCACATCCACGCCTATCTTCTTCAGGCCGTCTATCTCCTGGCGCACAATGTCCTTGGGAAGGCGGAACTCAGGAATGCCGTACACCAGCACGCCGCCGGGCGTGTGCAGGGCTTCGTATACGGTGACCTTATAGCCCATCTTGGCAAGGTCGCCCGCAGCCGTCAGGCCGGACGGGCCGGAGCCGATGACGGCCACCTTGTGGCCGTTAGCGGCGGGCATGGACGGCTCGCCCTTGAAGTGCTCGCGGTGCCAGTCGGCCACAAAGCGCTCCAGCCGGCCGATGCCCACAGACTCCGTCTTAATGCCGCGCACGCACTTGCCCTCGCACTGGTTTTCCTGCGGGCATACGCGGCCGCACACGGCAGGCAGCGCAGAAGAGGCAGACAGCACCTCGAAGGCTCCCTCGAAATCCTCCTCGGCCACTTTAGCGATAAAGCCGGGAATATCGATGCCTACCGGGCAGCCGGACACACACGGCTTATTCTTGCAGTGCAGGCAGCGCTTGGCCTCGTTCACAGCCATTTCGGCGGTGTAGCCCAGGGCCACCTCGGAAAAATTCTTGTTGCGCACCTCAGGGTCCTGCACGGGCATGGGGCACTTTTTCGGGTCCATATTCGGCATCTTATTCGACCTCCTTTTTCAAAAGGTTGCATTCCGCCTCGCGGGCATGGGCCTCAAAATCGCGGTACATGCCGCCGCGGTGCATGGCCTCGTCAAAATCCACCTCATGGCCGTCGAAATCGGGGCCGTCCACGCAGGCGAACTTCGTCTTGCCGCCTACCGTCAGGCGGCAGCCGCCGCACATGCCGGTGCCGTCTATCATGATGGGGTTCATGGAAACCATGGTCTTGATGCCGTACTCCTTGGTAAGCTTGCACACGAATTTCATCATCACCAGCGGGCCGATGGCGATGACCTCATCGTACTGGTTGCCCTCTTTAATAAGGGCCTCCAGCGCGTTCGTCACAAGGCCCTTTTCGCCCCAGCTTCCGTCGTCAGACATTTTCACCACGCGGTTCGAAACCGCCTCGAATTCCTCTTCCAGGATGACGAGGTCCTTCGAGCGGAAGCCCACGATGCTGTGCACCTCGGCGCCCAGCTCGTGCAGCTTTTTGGCGGTGGGGTAGGCAATGGCGCAGCCCACGCCGCCGCCCACCACAGCTACCTTTTTCAGCCCATCCAGATGGCTGGGCGTGCCAAGCGGGCCCACGAAGTCGGCAATGCAGTCGCCCTCGTTCAGGGCGTTCAGCTCCATGGTACCCGCGCCCACAATTTGAAAGATGATGGTGACAGTGCCTTTCTCGCGGTCGTAATCCGCTATGGTGAGGGGGATGCGCTCGCCGTCTTCGGTGGCGCGGAAGATAATAAACTGGCCCGGCTGCGCCTTGCGGGCAACCAGCGGCGCGTCCACAATCATCTTCGTCACGGTGGGGTTCAGAGCCTTTTTCTCAAGGATCTTGTACACTTTCTTCACTCCTTACTCTATTCAGAAAAAGCGAAGCCGTCCGCGGCGGCTCCGCTTCCTTTGCCCGAAAAGCCAATGCAGGGCGGCGGGGTTGTGCCCCGCCACCGCCTGCATTTGTTCGCATGTGAAGTTTTTAGCCTTTTGCTGTTTAGAAGTCGATCTCTTTGTCGTAGTACACGGCAAGCAGCAGCTTCTCCATCTCTTCCTGGCTGGGCTGACGGGGGTTAGAACCCGTGCAGGCGTCGCCGATGGCGTTGGCGGCCACTTCGGAGAGCTTATCGTTGAACTCTCTCTCGTCAATGATGCTCTTGTCGGCAATCACGCCGCCCTCGCCGTAGTTCTTGATGGCCAGAGGAATGTTCAGCTGCTTGTTCATCTCGCGCAGCTCGGCAATCAGCGCGTCCACCAGCTCTTCCGTGGTGCTGCCCGGCAGGTTGATGAACTTTGCAATTTCAGCATAGCGCTCGGCAGCCTCGGCGTTCTTCGAGTTGTATTTGATAACCTTCGGCAGGTACATGGCGTTAGCGGCGCCGTGGATGATGTGCCCGCCGGAGAACGCTGCGCCCGTCTTGTGCGCCATGGAATGCACGATGCCCAGCAGCGCGTTGGAGAACGCCATGCCGGCCAGGCACTGCGCGTCGTGCATGCGGTCGCGCGCGTCCATATCACCGTCGTAGGATTTCTTCAAATCGTTGTGAATCATCTTGATGGCGTGCAGCGCCAGAGGGTCGGTGTAATTGCAGTGCAGGGTGGACACATACGCCTCAATGGCGTGCGTCATGGCGTCCATGCCGGTGTGGGCTGTCAGCTTCGGCGGCATTTTCTCGGCCAGCTCGGGATCCACAATGGCGACATCCGGCGTGATGTTGAAGTCGGCCAGAGGATATTTGATGCCCTTGTCATAGTCGGTGATAACAGAGAAGGCCGTCACCTCGGTCGCTGTGCCGGAGGTGGAGGGGATGGCGCAGAAGTGCGCCTTCTGGCGCAGCGTGGGGAAACCGAACGGCACGCACAGCTGCTCAAACGTCACTTCGGGATACTCATAGAAAGCCCACATGGCCTTCGCAGCGTCAATGGGGCTGCCGCCGCCCATAGCCACAATCCAGTCCGGCTGGAACTTGCGCATGGCCTCGGCGCCCTTCATCACGGTAGTGACGGAAGGATCCGGCTCGACATTCTCGAACAGTTCCACTTCCATGCCGGCCTCTTTCAGATAACCCACAGCTTTGTCCAAAAAACCGAAGCGCTTCATGCTGCCGCCGCCCACGACGACCATCGCCTTGCTGCCCTTCAGGTTTTTCAGCTCTTCCATAGATCCCTTGCCGTGATACAGGTCACGCGGTAAAGTAAAACGTCCCATTGTACACAACCTCCACTACGATGTATCGGGGCGGCGCCCCGATCTCTTGATAAAATTGAGGCAAATGCTCGAGTTTTGCCTTCGTTAAAATTTTATCACTTTCCTTTGCCGCGTGGGTAATGTATAATAGGAATACCGGCCATATTTTTTATGAATGAAACCGAGACGATACAGAAAGGGCGTGCCAGCTTGAATTTACAGCAGTTGAAATATGCGGTGGAGATTGCGCGCGTGGGCTCTATTTCAAAGGCGGCCAAAAACCTGTATATGGGCCAGCCGAACCTTTCAAAAAGCATCAAGGAGCTGGAGGCAGAGCTGGGCCAGACGCTGTTTTCCCGCACGGCGCGCGGGGTGCAGCCCACCCGCGCCGGGGAGGACTTTCTAGGCTATGCGCGCAGCATTCTCTCCCAAGTGGAAAGCCTGTCCCAGCTTTACCGCCGGGACGGCGCGCCCGCCGCGTGCCTGCACATGGCCGCGCCGCGTGCCAGCTATATTTCAAACGCGTTCAGCGCCTTTGCCGCGCAGCTTTCCGCCACCGGCACCGCGCTGGACCTTGACTACCGCGAGACCAACTCCATGGATATCCTGCACGCCGTGGCCAGCGGCGAGGCCGAGCTGGGCATTCTGCGCTGCCAGGACAAGCACGCGGGCTATTTTGAAACGCTGTGCGAGGAAAACGGCCTGCACGCAGAGGTGCTGTGGCAGTATTCCATGGTGCTTCTGATGAGCGAGCACCACCCGCTGGCTGCACTGGGCGAGATACCCTACCATCTTCTGCGCAAATACCCCGAAATCGTGCACGGGGACCTCACCCCCGTGCTGCCGGCCGAGCAGCAGACGCCCAGCAGCCCGCTGCACAGTGCCAACCGCATTGCGGTGTACGAGCGCGGCAGCCAGTTCGACCTGCTGCGCCGCGTGCAGGGCAGCTATATGTGGGTGAGCCCCATGCCCTTTGAGGTGCTGGCGCGGGAAGAGCTGGTGCAAAAGCCCTGCCGCACGGAAAACTGCTACCGCGACATCGCCATACGGAAAACGCCGCTGGGCCAGCCGGGGCTGGACTTTTTGCGCGCTTTGCAGAACGATATTGCAAGCCTGGTGCAGACGGTGCCTGTGGTAAAATAAACACGGCACCCCGGCTGCCCGGATAAGACAGGCGGTGATGTAACGCAACATGTAAACTATGTAAACGATTATATCACAGAGTGAGAAAAAGGGAACGGCCAATTGCGCGGCCGTCCCTTTTTTGGATGTTTTACTATATTTTTTCTGTCTTTTTTGTCTTTCTGCCAGGGCTTGCGGCCGTGCGCCTCATTTTTTCAGTGATGAAAAGCCCTTTCCCAAATCAGCCAGGATGTCGTCGATATGCTCCAGCCCTACGGACAGGCGGATAAGCCCCGGCGTGATGCCCGCCGCCGCCAGCTGTCCGTCTGTGAGCTGGCGGTGCGTGGAGGAGGCCGGGTGCAGCACACAGGTGCAGATATCCGCCACATGCACCACGTTGTTGGCCATTTCCAAGCTGTCCATAAATTTCACGGCAGCCTCGCGCCCGCCCTTCATGGAAAATGAAATGACGCCCGCGCATCCCTGCGGCAGATATTTTTCCGCCAGCGCCCGGTACGGGCTGCCCGGCAGCGTGGGGTAGTTCACAAACTCCACCTCGGGCCGCGCGGCCAGGTACTGCGCGGCCTTTTCCGCGTTGCGGCAGTGGCGCTCCATGCGCACGGCCAGCGTCTGCAGGCCAAGGTCCAGCAGGAAGGCCGTATGGGCCGCGGGGTACATGCCGAAATCGCGCATCAGCTGCACGCGCGCCTTGGTGATGTAGGCGGCGCGGCCGAACTGCTTTGTGTACGTCACGCCGTGGTAGCTCTCATCCGGGGTGCAGAGTTCTTCAAATCTCCCGTTTTCCCAGTTGAAATTGCCGGAATCCACCAGCACGCCGCCCACCTGCACGGCGTGGCCGTCCATATACTTGGTGGTGGAGTGCACAACGATGTCGGCCCCCCACTCGAACGGGCGGCACAGCACGGGCGTGGCAAACGTATTATCCACAATAAGGGGCACGCCGTGCGCGTGTGCCAGCCCCGCAAACTTCTCAATATCGAACACCGCAATGGCGGGGTTGGCAATGGTCTCGCCGAACACCGCCTTCGTGTTCGGGCGAAAGGCCCTGTGCAGCTCTTCCTCCGACGCTTCGGCGTCCACAAAGGTGCACTCGATGCCGAACTTTTTCAGGGTGACGGCAAACAGGTTCACCGTGCCTCCATAGATGGTGGAGGCCGAAATGAAGTGGTCGCCCGCTTTGGCGATGTTCAAAATGGAAAGCAGGCTGGCCGCCTGGCCGGACGTCGTGCACAGCGCGCCCACGCCGCCCTCCATGGCCGCTATTTTTTCCTCCACACAGGCCACGGTGGGGTTTGAAATGCGCGAATACATATGGCCGTCGGCCGTCAGGTCGAACAGCTGGCCGATGTGGTCGGTGGAGTCGTATGTATATGTGGTGCTCTGGTAAATGGGCAGGGCCTTCGGCTGGCCGTTGCCGGGCTTATAGCCCTCGTGCAGGCATTGTGTTTCAATATGCGCCATATTCAACATTCCCTTCTTTTCGGCCGGCGCGCCGCAGGGCGGCCCGGCCTCAGCTGTATTTTTTCACGATGGCCTGCATCTCGGCCCAGTGAGCCTCCATATCCGCCACCAGCTTGAACTGCGTTCGGCACCGCTCCAGGTTATGCGCGGGGTGCGTCACGCGGAAATAGGTGTCGCCCTCCAGATAATCCGTCAAAAAGCGCATGCCGCACTCCAGCGTCATCAGCTTGGCGCCCCAGGGCAGGTATTCCTTTTCTTTTGGCGTCAGCGCACTGCCCGCAGCCTCAAGGTAGCCTTTTGTATAAGCCTCGAACAGCTCCAGGCTGAAATGGACCTTCGAGAGGTCCGGCTCATCCTCGGCGGCCGTGGTGGCGCCAAAGCGGATAGAATCGCCGTAGTCGTTCAGCGCAAGGCCCGGCATGATGGTGTCCAGGTCGATAACGCACAGGCCTTCGCCCGTCTTTTCGTCAAACAGGATATTGTTCAGCTTCGTGTCGTTGTGCGTCACGCGCAGCGGCAGTTCGCCCTTTTCCAGCAGCTCCATCAGAACAGGGCAGTCCGCCCGCCTGGCCTGCACAAAGGCGATCTCCGGCCGGGCGCGGCGCGCGCGGCTTTTCACATCGCGCGCCAGGGCCGTGTCAAAATCCGCCAGGCGCTTGCGCGTGTCGTGAAATTTTTCAATGGTCTCGTGCAGGGTGTCTGCCGGGTAGCCCTCCAGCGCGCACAGAAAAGTACCAAAGCTTTTTCCGGAATTATAAAAATCCTGCGGGGTGCGCACGCTTTCGATGCACACAGAATCTGCAATAAAATTATAGCAGCGCCACGGGCTGCCGTCTGCGTCCTCATAATACGGCTCGCCCGCCTTTGTTTTCAGGTAGCTCAGCGTCTCGCGGTCCGCGTCGCCGCCGCGCGCCAGTATCTGCCTGCGCAGGTATTCGGTGACGCCGAAAATATTCTCCATCACCTCCAGCGGCTTTTTGAACACCGCCGTGTTGATGCGCTGCATCACATACCGCAGCTCGCCCGCGCCCACGCCCACATACACGGCATAGGTATCGTTGATGTGCCCGGCGCCGAACGGCTTCACATAGCTTGCCTTTTCTCCCAGCTTGAAGGCATACAGCGCCTCTTCCAGCGCGCTTTCCGCCTCTACGCCCGGAATGGCGCGGCGCTCGGGCGCAACTACCTCGGCGGCCTCGGTGTGGCGGCACTCCTCCAGCCGCGCCCAGCCCTTTACCGTGGCGTGCAGGTTCGCATGCGCCCCGTCGGCCAGCACGGCGTCATGGTCCACCAGTGCGCCCGCATTCACAAGGCAGGCGCGGCCCAGCCGGGCCGCCGTGTTCACAATGGCGCCCTGAAGTACAAGGCAGCCCTCGCCCAGCCTCGCCGAGGGGCTGACAATGGCCGTGGGGTGCACGACGCTGGGCACTCGGTAGCCCGCGGCCAGCAGCTTTTCCGCCCAGGCAAGGCGCAGGCGGTTTTCCCCAAAGGCGGCCACTGCGTCTGTGTAGCTGCCTGTGAGCTCGGTGTAATCCACGCATTTGCCCACCACGGCATCGCCGCGCACGGCGTCGTCCAGAAAGCGCACGCCGCTCCATTTCCCGGTGGCAAGCGCCACCTCGCCCACCATGCGGCCCAGCCCGCCGCAGCCCACGATCAGCAGCTCAGACATGTAAACCATTCCCCTTTCCAGGCATGGCCGCGCGCGCCAGCACGCAGCCGGAATCTATTTTCTCCTGCGGCGGCACGCGGTTGCCCGCCTTTACCACAGCGCCCGGCGCCAGATGCGCACACGCGCCCAGCGTGCAGTCATGGTCCAGAATGGCGCCCATGTTCACGATGGCGCCCTCTTCCACCACGCTTGCCGCGCCCACGCAGGCCATGGCAAGCACCACGCTGCCCGGCGCCAGCACGGCGCTGGGGCTCACAAAGCTCTGTGCATGGCGCAGCACCGGCAGGCGGAACCCCGCCGCCTTCAGCCTTTGCAGCCACTGCGCGCGCAGGGCATTGTCGCCGAAGGCCGGGTATGCAAAGGCATATTCGCCCGCAAATTCTGCGTATCTTTCGCATGGGGCCGCCGCCAGAGGCGACGCGTCGTCCAAAAAGGCCGTTTCAAACTGCCCTGCCGCAGCCTCTGCCACGGTGCGGCCATAGCCGCCCGCCCCCAAGATAAGAAGCTTTTCCATATGCACAGCCCCCGTTTTTCCTTTTGTGCGGCGCGCCCCTGCACACCCACGCATGCTCTGGCACTTTCCGCAGGGCTCCTGCCTTTGCAGCTGCACGCCGGCCCGTGCGGGCGGCAAGGCCGCCTGCAGTTGTTTTTTATTCTACCATATGCCGCCGGAAAATAACAGCCCCAGCATCTGAGGCCCCATCCGCAGCTTCTTTGCGCCCTTTTATACCATTTTGGTGGAATTATACAACTTTCCCGCCTGCGGCGCAGAAAACTTTTCGCTGCGAGGGGCGTCTTTTGCGCAAAAAGCCTTTGCCTAAAATGTGAAAATTGTTTATACTTAACATGTATCTGTATGTGCATCCGGCTTGCCGCGTGCCGGCAGCCCCGCCGCGCATGGCAAGCTGCGGCTGCACACACCGCAAAGCAAAAAGGAGAACCCATGAGCGACACCATTCTGGAACTGGAACATATTGAAAAACATTTTGGCGACACGGGCGTGCTGCACGGCGTGAGCCTGAGCGTGCAGCACGGCGAGTTTGTAACGCTGCTTGGCCCTTCGGGCTGCGGAAAGACCACCACGCTGCGTATCATTGCCGGCCTTGAAACGCCGGACGCAGGGCGCGTTGTGCTGCGCGGAAAGGACGTGACGGCCGCGCCGCCGGAAAAGCGTGATGTGAACACGGTGTTTCAGAATTACGCACTGTTTCCGCATATGTCTGTGGCGGCAAACATCAGCTACAGCCTGCGGCTGAAAAAAATGCCGCGGGCCGAGATTGCCAAAGAGGTGGACGCCGCGCTGGAGCTGGTGCAGCTTTCCGGATACGGCGCACGCATGCCGGCAGAGCTCTCCGGCGGGCAGCGCCAGCGCGTGGCCATAGCGCGCGCCATTGTGAACCGCCCCAGCGTGCTTTTGCTGGACGAACCGCTGGGCGCGCTGGATTTGCAGCTTCGCCGCCAGATGCAGCTTGAGCTCAAGCGCCTGCAAAAACAGGTGGCGCTGACGTTCATATATATTACGCACGACCAGGAGGAAGCCCTGAACATGTCGGACCGCATTGCCGTGATGCACGAGGGCCGCTTCGAGCAGGTGGGCACGCCCGCCGAGGTATACGACCGCCCGCGCACCAGCTTTGTGGCGCGCTTTGTGGGCACGGCCAACATCGTGAAGGGGCAGGTGGCCGAAAACCGCGAGGGCGTGCTTACCGTGCGCGCGGCGGGCGGGCAGGTGCCCGCGCTTTGCTGCGGATGCGGCAAAAAGGCCGGCGACAACGTGACACTGGCCGTGCGCAGCGAGCATGTGGAGTTCTGCACAGAGGGCGGCATACCCGCCACGGTAAAGGAAAAGACGTTTGCGGGCGGCATGCTGCGCATTGCGCTGGCCCTGGAAAACGGCGATGAGCTGGTGGCCTCGCGCCATGGCATCGACATCGCGCTTTCCGCAGGCGACGGCGTGCGCGTGTGCTGGGCCGCGCAGAATGCTGTGCCGGTGGACACCCACACGGAGGCCCAGGCATGAAGCGGCGCAAACACACAGGCGTGTGGCTGATGCTGGCGCCCTTATACATCTTCACGCTTCTGTTTGTAGCCGGGCCGCTTATCTACATGGTGGTGCTCAGCTTCCAGCAGCGCGCCGAGGTGTGGGGTGTGGTGCACACCTTCACGCTGGAAAATTACAAAAATATCCTCACACCCGTCTATCTTCAGACGTTTGCAGAGTCGTTCAAGCTGGCGCTCACCAGCACGGCGCTCATCACACTCATCGGCTACCCGTTCGGCTATTTTATGGCAAAGCTCTCCGCCGCATGGAAGAAAAGGCTGATGCTGCTTATCATGATTCCGTTCTGGACGAACTCGCTTATCCGCCTGTACGGCTGGATTATCATTTTCCGCGCCAACGGCACGCTGGATAAGGCCCTGATGGGCCTGGGCCTGACGGATTCCCCCCTAAAGCTGCTGTACACCTACCCCGCCGTGGTGGTGGGCATGGTATACGCGCTTTTGCAGTTTATGATTCTGGCCGTGTATTCCAGCGCCGAAAAAATGGACTGGAGCCTTGTGGAGGCCGCACGCGACCTTGGTGCCTCGCCCCTGCGCGCCTTCTGCACTGTCACGCTGAAGCTGACTCTGCCGGGGCTGTTATCCGGCATTATTCTCACTTTCATCCCCTCCATGGGCCTGTTTTTCATTGCCGATATTTTGGGTGGAAACAAGGTAGTGCTGGTGGGCAGCCTGATACAGGACCAACTGATGAAGGCGCACAACCAGCCCTTTGCCGCTGCGCTCAGCCTTGTGCTGATGGTGCTTACCACGCTGATGATAAGCCTGTATAAGCGTATCACCCACTCCAGCGAACTGGAGGGCCTGCTATGAAAAACCGTACAAAACTGCCCAATATTTATCTTGGTGTCATCCTGTGCCTTATCTACCTGCCTATCGTGCTGGTGGTAGTGTATTCATTTAACGAGAGCAAGATATCCAGCGTGTGGGGCGGCTTTTCGCTGCGTTGGTATGAGACGCTGTTCAAAGACAGCGCCATGTTCGAGGCGCTTGTGAACAGCATTGTGCTGGGGCTTTCCTCCTCGCTGGCGGCCGCTGTCATCGGCACGCTGGGGGCTGTGGGCTTCACAAAAATACAGGCGCGCACCAAAAATGTGGTGGAGTATATCTCCATGCTGCCCATCATGACGCCGGAGATCATTCTCGGCATGGTGTTCATGGCGTTTTTCTCTCTGCTGGGGCTGCCCTTCGGCATGACGACGCTTATTCTCGCCCATACTGTGTTCTGCATCCCATATATCTACATGCTGGTGAAAGCGCGCCTTATAGGGCTGGATAAAAGCCTGCCCGAAGCCGCGCGGGACCTTGGCGCCAGCGAGGCGCGCGTGTTTTTCGACATCACGCTGCCGCTTATCGCGCCGGCTATCGCCTCCGGCATGCTGCTCAGCTTTGCCATGAGCTTTGACGATGTTATCATCAGCCTGTTCGTCACAGGCGTGAATGTAAACACCCTGCCCATCAAGGTATACACCTCGCTGAAAACAGGCGTCACGCCTGAGATCAATGCCCTTTGCACACTGATGCTGGCCTTCACCGTTGCGGTGGTGGCCGTTTCCGCCCTGGTGGGGCGCAGAAAAAACTGAGATACCGCGGCGCGCACAGGCCCCAACTTGTGTGTGCCGGTATATCGCGGGCCGCAGCGCAGCCTGGGCCCGCATTTATCCATTATACCGCGCGCTGGGCGGCCTTGTGCACCCGCGCCAAGCAAACAGGAGGAAACGTTATGAAGAAAATTTTTTCCCTGGCCGTGTGCCTGTGCCTTGTGCTGGCCCTTTTTGCCGGCTGCGGCGGCACACAGCCCACCGAAATAAAGGGTGAAGTGAACCTGTATACCTGGGAGGGCATGTTCCCGCAGGAGGTGCTGGACGCCTTCACTGAGGAGACGGGCTATAAGGTGAACTATTCCAGCTTTGACACCGACGAGACAATGCTTGCAAAGCTGGAGGCCGCCGGGGGCGGCGATTACGATGTGGTGATTGCCGACGACTATATCGTGGAAGTGGCCATTGCCGAAGGCCTCGTCACCGAGCTGGACAAAACGAAGCTGGCGAATATCGGCAACGTGAACCCCATTTACCAAGGCCAGTTCTTTGACCCCGAGGACGCTTACACCGTGCCCTACGGCGCTGGTGTGCAGACCATCGTATACGACCCCTCTACGGTAGAGCTCGACATTCAGGGATACGCCGACCTGTGGGATGCCTCTCTGGTTGATTCCCTCGCCATCATCGGCAACTACCGCGTCATCAACGGCATGGCCCTGAAGGTGCTGGGCGAAAGCTATAACACCGAGGACGTTGCCGTCATTGAGCAGGCGGGCGAAAAGCTGCTGGAGCTGGCGCCCAACATCCGCCTCATCAAAGACGACAACGTGCAGGATGACCTTATTTCCGGCGAGGTATCCGCTGCGGTTATGTACACTAGCCAGGTGACCATGGCATGCATGGCGAACCCCGAACTGAAGGTGGTGTACCCGTCTGAGGGCGTGGGCTTCGGCATCATGGCGCAGTTCATCCCGTCGAACGCCCCCAACAAAGAGGCCGCGTATGCCTTCCTCGACTATATTCTGCGCCCGGAGGTCTCCAAGCAGTGCTATGAATACATCGGCTACTACTGCACAAACCAGGCCGCAGATGAATTGATCGAAGACGAATACAAGCCCTTCCTCACTCTGCCGGAAGATTTTTCCGGCCAGACGGAAATGATTCAGAACGTCTCCGCCGAGGCCGAAGAGGCCCATGTGCAGGTGTGGACGGAATTCAAGGCCGCCTGCGGCCAATAAATTCGGCGCTTCGCCGTTTTACCGTATACAAAGGCTCCTTCAGACGAAGGGGCCTTTTCATGTGTTTTCGGCTGGCTCTACGCTGCGCAGAACTTGTCGACGGCGCGTGGGTTGCGCCGTGCTGTAAAACGGCGTATGATGAACAGGCGGCGGGGCGGCCGTGCCGCCGTGCCCGGAGCCGGGCGGTGCGCCTGCCCCTAAAACTACCCGCCCATCCCTGAAAGGAAGAACGGATATGAAACGAGCTTATAAAATGCTGGCCGTGCTGCTGGGCGTTCTTGTGCTGGGCGGCTGTGCCCGGCGCGGGGCCGCGCCGGCTTCTGTGCCAGCCTCCGCTGCGCCCGGGCCGGGCAGCGTGCAAGCCGCCCCCGAAAACGGGCTGGAACCCGTGGACGCCACTGTTCTGGCAGACCTGCAGCGCCGGGCCGCGGCCCTGGCCGATGTGTGCCGCCCCTGGCTGGAGCAGCAGGAACCGGGCGGGGCGGAAGCCCTGCGCACCGCGCTGGCCGGGGCGGGTGAGACACTGCTTGCGACGGAAAACAGCAGCGTGTCGGCCGTAAGCGCGCCCAGCGGCATGTTCGAGGCCTTCCGCCAGGCGGCCATGGAGGGCCGCAGCGCCCGGCTGGAGGCCGCCAGTGTCACAGACAGCGGGCAGGTGTACCTTGTCAGCTATTACCTGCTGGAAGACCGCGCCTTCTGCGCACAGGCAAAGCTGGAATATGACGGGGCAGGCGCTGCGCGCCCCGGCGGGCCGGGGCAGACGGCCATCGAAAGCTGGCATTTTACAGAAAAGGGCAATCTGCTTTTTGAGCTGGCCCTTGCCCCCCTGCACGAGGACGGCCACAGCATGCTGCGTGCCCAGCCCCTGCCGCAGGCCTTTCAAAGCGCCGCCGCCCAGTACCTGAATCCTGTCGGCTACCGCGATAACGACCTCTTTTCAAAAAACTGGCAGGACGGTGATATGGGCGGCGTGTGCCTGAACGACATCCTTGATGCCATGGTGCGCCTTGCTGCTGGGCAGGATTATGCGCCGGCAGACCCGGCCGCCCCCAGCCTTGTGCCGGCAGATGAATTTGAACAGGTCATATGCCGTTATCTGCCTGTCACGCCCACCCAGGTGCGCGCACAGGCTACATACAATGCCGGTGCGGGCGGTTACGCCTACTTGCCGTACGGCGTTTCATATTGGGCCGTGCTTCCAGAGATGGTGCCTGAAGTGACGGAGGTGCGCGGCAATGCAGACGGCACGCTGACGCTGGCTGTGGACGTGGCCTGCCTTCGCCGCGGCACCGACCGCTTGTTCACCCATGAGCTGACCGTACAGCCCGGCGAGGGCGGTACCTTCCGCTTCCTCTCCAACCGCATTGTCTGGCAGGATGATGCCCGTATGCCGCAGTATCACACGCGCCTTTCGGGTTACACGGCCGCACAGTCGTAAAGGCATACGGCCGCCGCTTTACAGGGGCTGTGCACAAACCCCGGTGCTTCTGGCAGAGCACCGGGGTTTCTTTATGCCGTATCTCGCGCTGCGGCGCCGTCCCCTCCCCGGCCGGGATTTTCCGCAGGGCTGCAAATGCAAAGTGCGTGCCGCCCGCGCCCTCACGCGGGCGATACATAATTCAGCGGCTGCACAGGCTGGCCGTTGATGTCCACTTCGAAGTGCAGATGGTTGCCGAAGGAGTTGCCTGTGGTTCCCACATAGCCAAGGATATGCCCGGCCTCTACTGTCATGCCATTCGAAAGGTCGGAGGCCCAGCACGTCATATGGGCATAGATAACAACCATGCCGCCGCCCACGCTCACCTTCACACAGTTGCCGTAGCTGGAGTGCCGCTGCACGCTTACCACGCCGCCCACTGCCGCGCGGATGGGCGTCATGGCAGGGGCGGGTATGTCCACCCCGCGGTGGAAATCCGGCTTGCCATTCAGGGTGCGCCAGCCGTAGCCGCTGCCCGGCTGGTAGCCCGGCAGCGGCCACAGCCAGCTTCCGTCCAGCGGGGGCTGGCCGCCTGGGTTATCGTCCTGCGCAATCCACGCCAGATATTCCTTTGTGGCCTGCTCCACCTCGTGCACCTTATCCTCATAGGCGGCCTCGTAAGACTGCTGGTCTGCCTGTGCTTGAGAAAGCGCCGTATCCGCCTGCTGGATGGCGGCCGCATATTCCTGCCGCGTCTGCTCCAGCTGTGCGCTGGCCTGCTGCATTTCGTCCAGAACAGCCTGCTGGGCCGCAGCCTGCGTCTCTATCTCCTGTTTTGCCTGTGCATAGCCGTCCACCCGGGCTTTGTTCGCCACGGAAATGCGGGTGAGGTTTTCTGCAAAGCGCATCATCTGCGAGATATCGCCCACGCCCAGCAGAACCGCCAGGCTGGACTGATATCTTGTTTCATACATGGCCACAAGGCGCTTTTCAAAGGCCTCGCGCCCATCCTCTACCCGGCGCTGCGCCTGGGCCAGCGCCTCGTTTGCTTTTTCCACCTCGTCCCTCTGCTGGCTTATCTGCCCGTTTAAGGCATCCAACTGTGCCAAAATGCTGTTCGCCTTCTGCTGGTACAGTGTTTTCAGCGTTGCGGCGTCCTCCTGCCGCTGCCCTGCCTGCTCTATTTGTTCCTCTATGCGTTCCTGTTCCTCTTTCAGCCTGTCAAGCGCCTCTTTGGGCGTCTCTGCCAAGGCAAAAAAGGCCACGGGGAACCAAAGCGCCGCCAGCGTCAGGGCCGCGCCCTTTTGAAACGTTCGTTTCACAGCATTTTCCTCTTTTCCCGATATGTGTATGCTACCCGCCCTGCTGCATGGCGCTGGAAGCCGTGGAATTCGAAGACACCCACCGCATCCATTCCTGCTGGGCAGCCAGAAATTGCTTTTGCATCTCGCGCGCCGCCTCATCTGTCCGGGTCTGCGCCCCCACTGGTGTCTGGGGCACACCGCTGATCTGCTCTTCCAGCCGCCGTATCTCCTCCTGAAGTTCATCTATCTGCTTTTCCGCCTGAAGGCTGTTAATCTCGGCTGTCAGTTGTGCCAGTACCGTCCAGTCCACCTCGCCCTGCGGCTGCACAGAGGCCAGGTATTCCATGGGGTCTACCCACTCCCCCTGCACCCACAGTGCAAACAGCATCTCGCTTTCAGCGCTGCCCATGGTCGCCACCGGCTGCCCGGCCGCCACAGCATCGCCAAGCTGCACATAGATATCACCGCAATTTGCATACATCGAATAGCCGCTTCCATCGCCGTGATAAATCACCAAAGCATTTCCGTATGCCCCGCCCGACGGCGGCAGGCCCAGCATTTGAAGCGACGCCACTGTCCCGCTGCGGGCCGCCACCACCGGGGTGCCCGCCGGTGCACATATGCCAATGCCTACTGCGCCCTTTTCAAAGGTTCCGTCCAGTGTGCCATATTCCGGCACCGGCCACTGCCACTGGCCGTCCATCCACGATGCATTGGGCGCTGCCTGCGCCGCCGGGGCAGGCGCAGTAAACGCCACGCACAGGCTGGCTGCCGCCACACAGCACACCGCAGCAGCCACCAGGCCGCGGGCAGGGCGGCGCGGTGTCTGCTCCACCATGCGCGCAAAGCGCTCCTTCAGCGCGCGCCTGTCGCCCGCAAAATTCAGGGCAAGCGGCCCCTGCAGACGGCCGCGCTTCAGTGTGTCCAGCACGGCCTGCCCATAGGCCACGCGGTATTCCATAGGGCGATTTTCCAGCACGGCCTCATCGCACGCCAGTTCCATATCGCGCCGCGCCGTGCGCACCATCCAGTACACAGCAGGGTTAAACCAGTGCACTGCGTTTGCCGCCATCAGCAGGAACACATACAAAATATCCCGCGTCTCGCGGTGGCCCGCCTCGTGCTCCAGCACATAGGGCAGTTCGTCCACCTCCACCTCTTCAGGCAGGTAGACAGCCGGGCGCCACAGCCCGGCCAGCATGGGGCTTGCAAGGCCTGCGGTGCGGTATACACGTGTCCTGCGGCCAAAAGCCAGCCAGACGGCGCTGCATACAGCATCGTTTGTTTCACGTCTGCGCCGGGCGCACAGCTGGGAGAGAAACACGGCATAGGCCCCCGCATGGAACGCCAGAAACAGCAGCGCCCCTGCCGCCCATACATAGGGCAGGGCAACGGCCAGCTCCTGCCAGGTAAGCAGGGAGACCGCGCCGTTCTGCTGCGGCACGGCCTGCGCTTCACTGCTTTCGGCCTGCGGCACAGGCTGCGTCTGCGCACCGGGTGCTTGCCCTTCAGATATTGCCGCAGGCAGCTCCACCTGCACAGGCGCTGCAGGCAGGCTGACATCCACCGGCAGTGCCAGCCGCAGGGCCAGCACCAGCCATACAAGCCGGAATGTGCGGGCGGCCACATGCCCTCTGGCCAGCCTGTGCCCCAAAAGGAACACAAGCACCAGCACCGTAGCCCATGGCGTCACAGCGGCTACCGCACGCGCCGCCGCCAGCAGCGCGCCGCTCATGATTTTCCTCCCGCGCGGCGCAGGATGTCCTCCAGCTCTGCAATGTCAGCCTGCGAGAGTCCTTCATCCTGCACCAGCGCGGCCACCAGGTTTTTCACAGAATTGCCGTAAAAGCGCCCCAGCATATGCTTTGTCTCACTGCGGCGGTACTCTTCTTCCGGCACAAGTGCCCGGTACAGGGTGAACCTGCCCTGCCGCGTCTCTTCCACAAAGCCCTTTTCCACAAGACGCCCCAGCACCACCTTCAGGGTAGACACCGTCCACGCGCGGCGCGCCTGCACCTTTTCCAGAATACATGCCGTGCGCGCCGGCTGCGTAAATTCCCAAAGCGCCAGCATTACATCCAGCTCGGCTTCCGGAAGCTTGGGTGCCCGCTTCATATTCTCTCACGCCTTTCATCTACATATGTCGCCAAATCCAACTTAGCATATTTATTTACAAATGTCAATGAATTTTTTCGCAAAAAAACTGCGCCCTGTCTTTTCGAGACCAGAGCGCAGGCTCTTTTGTTCTGTTTTATATTCTGCGGGGCAGACAGGCCAATAATCTTCCACACGGCTGTATACGGCCTGCTGGCCCCCGGTGTGCGCTTAAACACGCCTGCGGGACAAATTATTTCTCAAATCAAAACAGCTGCATGCCTGCTGGGAACACCTCTTTCGGGCATGGGAACAAGGCGGTGCACCCAGCCTCATGGCCACGCAGCTTTTTTGGCTCATCCCGCGCGTTCCCGCGCGGCAGTGCGCACCTTTTCGCCCAAAAGCGCACGCATAAATTTCACATCCATTTTTACGCCTTCTGCCGTCACCCGCACATAGAACCGGCCAGGCTTCGCTCCGATAAGCGGGCCCTCGCTTTTCCTGCAGGCCAAACGGCATTTCTCATGCACACACAGGCGCCCTTATAATCCAGCGCAACTCATGCTCATAACGGCCAGGGGCAAGGCACAGCCCGCCCGGCAGCAAAGCCGGCAGACAAACTTCCTTGCTTCCGTTCACACCTGTAATTTGAGGCCTATCGCACGCCGGAAAGGTCTTTTACCGCTTCACCTGCCATGATAAGCCCGGCCACCCCCGGCACAAAGCTGACGGAGGCCGGGGCCGGGCGGCCCGCCGTACCCTTTTCCTCGCCCGGCAGGCATGGCGTGCGCGCCGCCTCGGTGCTGTACACTACCTTCAGGTGCGGCACGCCGCGTTTTTTCAGCTCACGCCGCAGCACGCGGGCCAGCGGGTCTGTGTGCGTGGCAAAAATATCTGTCACGGCAAAGGCGGTGGGGTCCAGCTTATTTCCGCAGCCCATGGCGCTGATGAGGGGCACCCCGGCCGCATAGGCGCGCACGGCAAGCTCCAGCTTGGCGGCCACGGTGTCCACTGCGTCCAGCACATAGTCGTAGGCGCCAAGGGGCCATGCCTGCGCCGTCTCCGGCAGGTAGAACACGCGGTGCGCCTGCACGCGGACAGCAGGGTCTATCGCGGCAATATGCGCGGCAAACACCTGCGCCTTCGGCTGCCCCAGCGTGCTTTGCGCCGCGCACAGCTGACGGTTCAGGTTTGAAGGGCTGAACACGTCCGCGTCAAACAGGCTCAGGGCACCCACGCCGGCACGCGCCAGCGCCTCGGCGGCATAGCCGCCCACGCCGCCAAGGCCGAACACAGCCACATGCGCCTTTTGCAGGCGGCGCACCCCTGCTTCGCCCAGAAGCTGTGCTGTGCGCAGATGTCTTTCTTCCATTTTACAAGCCTCATTTCCAAACGCGCGTGTGCCGCGCGGCGCGCAGCCGCACCCTGTGCGGGCCGCACACGGCAGGCTGCTATGGGCCTATTATAGCGTGCGGCGCCGCTTTGCGTCAACCGCACGGCGCCGTATGAGCATCACGGCCAAAAGCACAGCAGCCGCAAGGCCCAGCACCCATTTCAGCACGACGGACGCAGAGGCGATGGCCGCGGCCACACGCGGCCAGCTCTGCCCCGCGGCGGCGCCAAGGCCCACCAGAAGAATGTTCCACAGGGTGCTGCCCGCCGCAGTGTATAAAAAGAACGGCACAGGGTGCATGCCCGCCATACCCGCCGGAATGGAAATGAGGCTGCGCACAATGGGCACGCAGCGGCAGTAAAATACACTAGCTGTGCCCCTTTTTGCAAACCATGCCGCGGCCTTCTCCACATCCTGCTTTTCCATATGCAGGGCACGCCCCACCGGCCCTGCCAGCAGGGCGTCCAGCCGCCGGGGCTGCAAAAGCCGCCCCACGCCGTACAGCACCAGCGCGCCCGCCAGGCTGCCCAGAGTGGCCGCCGCCACCACGCCCGGCGCGCGCAGAGCCGTTGCCGCCGTACAGAAGCCCGCAAATGTAAGAATGACCTCGCTTGGGATGGGCGGGAAAATATTTTCTACCGCAATCAGCGCAAACACGCCCCAGTAGCCGAATGCGCCGATGCAGTCCATTACCACCTGCCGCATCTGTCTGCCCCCTACTTCATCCTAACACAATATATTCTCATAATTACTTGTATTTCTTTTTACCGATTAGCGATTTTCCGAAAAAGCATTGTTCTATTTTCCTGCTGATCATCCAAAAAATCATACCAACTATAACGCATATCGCCATATTAACAATCAATTCTATGCATGCACTCAGTAAATTATTCGGCAAGTACTGACTCATAATCTCTAAAATTCGGGTATAAACAAATGCAAAATATGCCTTCTGCACTAAATAAATATGGAAAGATGCCTTCCCGAGCGCAGCACACCATACAGCAAGTTTTCTGTTTTGGAACCATGGTTCACATTGAATGAACCACAATACAATCGGGAACACATAAAGAGCCGAAGGCGCAGTAGTTACAAACCAATCCTCATTAAACAGTTTTGCAGAGTAGTCTTTATATAACCATCCCGCAAAGAAAATGAATGCTGCACCAAGTATAAACATCATTTGTGGAAGAAGTGTTTTAAGAATTATTGCACCCTTTTCATATAATACAATTCCTAAATAAATCATTACAATATATCTGGAAATACAGCGGGAATAAAGTAAATCGGAAAGACCCATTACAGAAAAAATGTATTCGACCGCAACGCTAAGTGCAAAAACTTTGCAGAACCCTTCCATTGCATTATGCTGATATGTATAATACAAAATTGGAAAAATCAGCAACAACTGAAAAAGTAGCGGTATATAATATGCTCCTGGCCCCCATCCGCCTGTCAAAAATGCAAAAATAAAGTTCATTTTTTCTGATTTCGTAAGTGCTTGCAAAATGACTTCTACAATAAACATCATAGAATAAGGGATTAATATTCTACGAATCTTAGGCGCCATATTATGGGATGAAAACCATTGTATCGACCCAATAATTTCTTTTTTCCGGATGGAAGATGTATAAGTGTATCCGCTTAGAATCATAAATATCGGCACCGCCATCTGTGCCCAAAATACCATTCTCAATTTGTCATACCAATTGCCATAAATTGTATGCAGCAAAATCACCCAAACTGCGCATATGGCTTTTAATATATCCACTGACACCTTTCTCTTGTCCATGAGCGAATTCCTCCATTAGAAAATTTCGTACCAACCTTGGGTTGGTACGAAACGGGGGCCCCCGTTTCACTTTAAGCTTTTTATATATCAAACACAAACCGCTCGTAGGCGTTCACCACCTGCGTGGCGCCATAGGTACAGGTACGCGGCACATGGGCGCCGTAGTTCATATGCACATGCCCATGCACAAAATAACCGGGCCTGTACTCATCCAGCAGTCTTGTGAAAGCGCCGAAGCCTTCGTGCGCACGGTCCGGCCCGTCATTCACGCCCAGCGCAGGCGCGTGCGTCAGCAGGATGTCGAACCCGCCGTGCCGCCGCAGCGCCAGCCACAGACGTCTGCGGCGCCGCTCCATCTGCTGCTGGGTGTACTGAAAGGGCCCCGGCTTATAGCGGATAGAACCGCCCAGCCCCAGCACGCGCACGCCGCCATATTCATAAATGGTATTTTCCACACAGATGCAGCTTTCCGGCGGCGTACGCTCATACACCGCATCATGGTTGCCGTGCACATACAGCACAGGTGCCCGGCTGAAGGTAGCCAGAAAGGAAAGGTACTGCGGCGACACATCGCCACAGGAGAGAATCAGGTCCACCCCGCACAGCTTATCCGGACTGAAATGGTCCCACAGGTATCTGGATTCTTCATCTGCCACTGCCAGTATCTTCACAGCCCTTCTCCTTTCCGCCGCGCACGACTTAGGTGTGTCATATCAACGCCGCAGGCTTCTCGGTAGCATCCACCCCCTGCAGGCGCACCATGGGTTTTGCCTCATCAATGAGCTCGTCATAAGCAGGGATACGCCCTACAACATTGCTGCACAGCCAGTCCATGGTGATGACATCCTGCGGCGCCAGGGTACCGCCCGTCTGCTGCACCGGACCCTGCTGTGCATACAATGGGCCTGAAAACGGCTGGAGCAAACCCTGGACAACGGCTTTTTTTAAAAGCCCGGCCAGGCGCAGCGTGCCCTGGGGCAGACTGTGAGAGCACAGCACATCCACCACGCCGGCGGAAAGCCCCCACCAGTAGTTCACGGCATGCGCCCCGGGCTGTGTTTCCGCCTGCTTCCAAGTGCCGTCAAAGATGCTGCGCAGTATCTTTGTGTAAAACTCGCCCCAGTTCCACAGCGGCATGGCCAGATGCCGCACGCCCTGCGGCGTCTCTTCATACAGGCCGAAGCGCTCGCGCGCGGCGGCGGGCGGGTTCATATCCACATTTGAAATGACGCGGATGCCCTTTTCGCGGAAATCCCGCTCGATATCGCTGCCGCGGCGCGCCGTCCAGTCCAGATACACCACAGCGCGGGGGTTTGCCAGCTGGGCACCCAGCGCAAAGGCGTTCACCCCGGCCGTCATGCCGTAGGTGGGGTAGCTGGCAATATAGCCCAGCCTGCCGTCCTGCGCCATGCTGCCCGCAATGGCGCCCAAAATGAACTTGGCCTCGTGGATGCGCCCGTAATAGGTGCGCACATAGGGGTGCGTCATATGCAGCGAGCAGTTCAAAAATTTCACCTGCGGCCAGGTGACGGCCGCCTTCAGCGTGGCGGGCATCAGCTTCGGCGTGGTGGTGAACACCACGTCCGCACCGCGGGCCACCGCCTGCTCCAGCAGGGCAGCGTCGTCCTCCCCCGGCCGCACGCCTTCACAGGCCCAGGTCTCCACCCTTTCATGGAACACACGCTGCACCTCGCCGCGGCCCATCTCGTGCGCATAGGTCCAGGCAGAGGTCTCTGCCGTACGCTCGTGCAGAAAAGCCACGCAAAGCCGCGGCCCCACGCCCGCCGCCCCCAGAAGACGGTTCCACAGCGGGCCAGCCTGCTGCGGCTGCGGCTGCATGGAAAGCTCCAGCGCATTCTTCTCGCCCAGCGCCAGCACCTCTGCCCAGATCCGCTGCAGGGCAGGCACCATCTCGGACGGTGTCATGGCGCAGGCCGCCTTATAGCCATATACGCCCACGAACGCCAGCAGCGCATCCGACGGGGTGGCGGCAAGCCGCGCCCCGCCGCACACGGCATAGGCCTGTGAAAAGCGCAGCTGCAGCGAGGCCAGCGTCAGGCGATCTTCCTGCGGCCACACCTCGCCCGGCGCATGGCCTGCCGCAGCGCAAAGCCTGGCATAGCTGCCCGGGCGCGAGAACCATACAGTGTTCAATTGTGTAACCTGGTAAAAATCTAAAAATTCAAAATACAGCTCATTTTCCGGCGTGCCGGTGCGCTTGGGCAAAATGCGCGTTACCTGTGCGCGGATGGCGGCCGCGCCGAAATATTTCAGCACCGATACGCGCTTGTTGCCCTCCTGCACATAAAAGCGGTTCATAAATTCAAACACCTGCACCGGCTCGCGGATGCCCTCTTCCTGCTGGGCGCGGCACAGCTCCATCCACTTGCGGGCAAACTCTGTCTTTTCGTCCAGAAGTGGCATAAAGTTCGGCGCAAAAGCCGTTTTGCGCCCGTCTGTCTTGGTGCCTGCGAACAGTTCTGCCGGTATCTCTTTTATCCCAAGGGACTGTGCCGCATCCGCCGCGCCATTTTCCAAAATATCATCCAGCACCTGCAAATACGGGTACTCACCTTTTGCCACACAGGCGCGGAAGCTCTTCTGCCCCGCACGCTGCGCCCTGCGGTATTCCTCCGCCCAACTCACTGTGTCATGCCCCCCTCTGCCGCTTCATGCCCACTGCTGCGCCAGTACAGCCACAAGGCCGGCCGCCGACCACACCGCGCACACGGCGCACACGGCCAGAAATACCCGGCAGACACATTTTGCCCGCGCGGCAACCATGGCGCGCCACAAAAGCAGCGTACATATAAGCGCCGACATCAAAAAGAAAAAACCTGTGCGCTGGCCCGACACCATTACCGTAGGCGAAAAGCCAAGCATAGCGTAAGAGGCGAACCCGGCGCAGAACAGCACCATGGCGCCGAAAGCCGTCCGTGTATGCCCCAAAGCCAGGTAAAGGTTCAGCACACATATGGCCAGCACAGCGCACAGCACAACAAATGCCAGCCAGTATTTGGGCGAATAGACAGTTAACAGGTTCAGATAGCCGTCTTTTGTGAATACATTTGCAAAAAAAGAGAGGCTGGGCACCAGCTTTTCCGCCAGGGGGGCACCCACGCCCAGCACGGCCACCGCCGCCGCAGGCAGCACGCCGAACAGGCGCACCTGCCATGCGCGGTGCTGCACTGCCACAGCCAGTGCCAGCGCCGTGCAAAACACGAAGAACAAAATGTTTTTCTGATACAGCACATGGTACATGGCGTTTGAAATGCCAAGCTCGGCGTTCTGCCACACAGTGCGCATACCGAAATCGGTAAACCAGGAAGTCGTCTCGCCTGCAATGCGCGAGGCCGTACCAGGGCAGGTAGCTGCATACAGCGCGTTGGCCGCACATACGGCAAGCTGAGCCCAAACAAGCCAGTGCACGCGGCGGCGCGCCGCCGCGTGCCACAGCAGCACGCCCGCAAGGCACCCTGTGTACACCACCAGCACTTGCTCCATGTTGGCAGCATAGGCCAGCATAAACAAACTTGCCGCACACAGCGCGCGGCCCGGCGCCGCGCCGCGCGCAAGCTGCACCAGCGGCTGCGCCGCCGCAAGGGCAGCAGCCAGCGGCCACACGAACACCAGCGTGGTACACATCCAGCCCGCAGTGGAAAGGGCCGTCCAGTCATAGCACAGAAAACACAGTGCCGCCACGGCCGCACCGCACACGCTTTGCTCTGCCCCGGCCGTTCGCGCAGCCAGAAATGCACACAGCGCCACCAGCAGTGCATCTGCCACACGCCATACAACGGGCGGCAGGGCCGCCACCGTGCACAGCACGGCCTCCACAAGGCTTCTGGCAGACCATGTGGCATAATGGTCTGTTAAAAACTCCCACAGGCTCATACGCTGCAGCATATCGCGGTACATTAAATCATCGCCCAAATCCACCGGCATTACAGCGTGCAGGGCCAGCATTACACAGAAAAGCCCGCCGAACACCAGCGCGGGCGCATAAGGCCGCAGGCGGCCCGCCCGTCTTTTCATGCGCCCACCCTCACTTTCCGGCCCGTATCAGCCAAAATATCATGCCCATCAGTGCGGTAGGCAATGTACACGCTGTATTCGTCCGCGGGCAGCGCCCCTTCGCGGATACGCGCGGTAAAACCGCCCATCTGGCCGATGGCAAGCCTTCCGCCCGCCTCATAAGCCTCCTCGCTGAGCACCATTTTCGTGGGCAGGCGCAGGGCCGTGCCGCCCGTGCCGGAATACAGCGCCACAAAGGTGTCGATGTGCTCAAAGCGCTCGCCCTCGATGCAGGCATAGCCGTCTATCAGCAGCATGCCGTCCGCCTGTGCGACGTCCGCCTTCATGCGAAAAGTGCTGGGAACCGGCTCTGCATAATCCGCCACGCGGATGGTTTTGGGGGCTGTGAGCGCCCAGCTCACCAGCGCGCACAAAAGCCCCACGGCCAGCGCCGCAGCGCACGCAAGGGCTGCAAACACGATCTTCTTTGCTTTCGGCTGCGGCATAGCGCCCTCCCGTCCTTTCGAAAGGCCGCCGCAGGCATATGCCCGCGGCGGCCTATATGTGCGGTATTCCGGCTTCAGGCCTGCGGCTGCGCAGGCGGGTTGAAGATAGCCTCCATCTCTGCCGCAAAGCCCTCGTTTGTGGTCTGGAAATTGCGCGAGATGCGGTTATCCACCGTGTGGCGGGCCAGATATTCCACCCATACGCGGTATGCGTTCTGGTCGCGCATGTGCAGCCCGTCGCCGCCCGCATAGGCTGCGTCCAGATAATCGGCATTGTCCGCCAGGAAATCATGCGTGTCAATGTAATACATGCCGCGGTCCGTGGCCATTTTTGCCAGTTCATTGTTCATGGCGGTAATCTGTTCGCGCGAGAGCATCACATGCTTCTGACTGTATTCCTCCGTCACTGGCGTCAGGCCCTGAATATACACAGGCACGCCCATAGAGGTGAACCGCTCGGCCAGCATGTCCATAAAGCGGCCGTAATAGGTAAGGTAGGCGTCGCCGTTTTCGGCGTGCACCAGCGTGTTGGCGCCCAGCAGGACATACACGCTGTCCGGCTGCTGGGCGCTGATGGCATCCCACACTGCCGGGAAGGAAAGGTTCAGTCCCTTGCTGCTGACGGCGCCGTTTTCCGCAAACACCTTGGGGGACGCGCCCAGAAAGCCGTACACTGTGGCAATGCCCTGCAGGGGTTTATACTCCCCGAAGCCCTCTGTCAGGGAATCGCCGATGAACAGGGCCGTGCGGAAATACTCCAGGCCGACGATGCCGTTCTCCGGCACGGACAGCATGCGCGCATCCTGGGCGGTTCGCTCGGAATACAGGGTGCGCTCGGCCCTGGCGGCCGTGTTCCAGGCACGGCCGTCTGCCGCCTGTGCCGTGCTGCCGGAGGCAGAGGCCGCGCCGCTTTGCGCCGTGCTCTGCCCGCTGCCCGACGCCGCGGGCTGTGCCGGCGCCGAAGCGCCGCTTTCGGGTGCGGCAGGCCCGCCGCTGCCTGCCTGCCGCGCGGCGGGCAGGACAAATACAGCCTCGCCGTGCACCAGCTTCACCACACAATAGGCGTTGCCAAACACCAGCGCCACCGCCAGCACCGCAAGCAGGCTCTGCGCCAGCAGGCTTTTTGCACGCCGTTTTTTTGCCTGTGCTTTCATTTTCCTGAAATCTGCCAAAATGGTTTCCTCCGTATATTGCCGCGCCTCAGCCCTTATAGCAGGGCGAACCGGGCAGATAGGGGTTTTCGGCACTGTATGCCGTATGTGTAATCAGCATCTCGCGCCAGGCGCTGTAGCCCTCATTGTTCAGATGCATGCCATCGTCGGCCGCATATTCCACCTTCAGGTAGCCGTCCTCGCCGCACAGTGCGCCGTAAAGGTCCAGATAATGCATGCCGTGCTGATAGGCCAGCAGCGCCAGCTTTTCGTTCACACCGCGGATGCGCTCCAGCGTGAAGTTTTCGTCCGCAGCCTTGGCCTGCGTCACAGGCGGGATGGCTTCGATATAATACACCGTATCTTCGGGAAGCTGCGGCACAAGGAACTCAAGAAAGCGGGCGTAATACTCCAAAAACGCCTCGTCTGTCAGCGTTTCCATGGCGTTGGTGCCCAGCAGGATATACACTTTTTTGGGGCTGGCAGCCAAAATCTCGTCAATGGGCTTCACCGTCTCGCCGTCAATATTCGTCACGGTGCTCTCAATAAAGGTGCGCGGCCCGGCGCCGATATATGCTGCATAGCTGGCGTTTGAAATACCGCTGGTGTATACCTGAAAGCCCTGCGTAAGAGAATCGCCAATGAACAGAACATCGTCAAAATAACTCATGTCCACGCGGCCGTTTTCTGCAAGGGCCAGCGTAGAGGCACTGATGGCGGGCAGGGCACCCTGGGCCTGCTGCACCGGGCCGATGCCCGCAGGCCGGGTTTCGGATGTGCCGCCCTGTTGGCCCTGCGCCGCGCTTTGGGCGCCGTTCCCGCTGCCAGAGTCAGAGGCCGCACTGCCGGGGGCGGGCAGGCCCGCCGTTTTCCACGGCTGCTCGATAAACAGGGTAATGACGCCCGCCAAAAGAAGAATAACGGCAAAATTGGCGGCCAAAAAACCCGCAAAGGACGCCTTTTTCTTTCTTTTCCGCGGCGGCTGGCCGCGGCGCACAGGCGCGCTGCCGGGCCGCTGGGGCGGCCTTTGCGCCCCTGCGCGCCGGGTGTCCGGTGCACCAGCGCCCTGCCTGCTTTTGCGCTGCGGCACGGGCGCCGGCTGTGAAACCGGTATTTCCACAGAGCCAAGCGGCACCTCGGCCATGCCGCGCCGTTCGCCCTGACGCTGTTTAGGGCGGCGGATATCTGCCGGCTGCTTCATCCAGTCTTCCATGCCGCGCCCCCCTTTTCATCCTTGCGCCGCACCATGCGGCCAAGACAGGGCATCACGCCCCATGATATGAATTCATTATACCCGCTTTCACATGCCAGTTCAACCGTTTTCCGCAGGCCGTATTTGTAAAAATTCTTCCCAATGCGGGCAAAGGCCCCTGCGCCCGTGCCACGCACGATGCAAAAAGCAACGGGCCGCCCAGGAAAAGGGCGGCCCGCATAGAATTGCTCAGAGAATTGCTCAGAATCAGCCCAGCTCAGCGAAATACTTGATGGTGCGCACCATCTGGCTGGTGTAGCTGTTCTCGTTGTCGTACCAAGACACAACCTGCACCTGATAGGTATCGTCGTCGATCTTGGTCACCATCGTCTGGGTGGCGTCAAACAGGCTGCCGTAGGTGATGCCGATGACGTCGGAGGAGACGATGGGGTCGGTGTTGTAGCCGAAGCTGGCGGAGGAGGCTGCCTTCATGGCGGCGTTGATGGAATCCACCGTCACGTCCTTGCCCTTCACAACGGCCACCAGAATGGTGGTGGAGCCGGTGGGCACGGGCACGCGCTGGGCAGAGCCAATCAGCTTGCCGTTCAGCTCGGGGATGACAAGGCCGATGGCCTTGGCAGCGCCGGTGGAGTTCGGCACGATGTTGGCAGCGCCGGCGCGGGCGCGGCGCAGGTCACCCTTGCGGTGCGGGCCGTCCAGAATCATCTGGTCGCCGGTGTAGGCGTGCACCGTGGTCATGATGCCGCTCTGGATGGGATAGGCATCGTTCAGGGCCTTTGCCATCGGGGCCAGGCAGTTGGTGGTGCAGGAGGCGGCGGAAATAATCTGGTCTTCCTTCGTCAGGGTGTTCTCGTTCACGCTGAACACGACGGTTTTCAAATCATTGCCAGCGGGCGCAGAAATGACAACCTTCTTGGCGCCGGCCTGGATGTGGGCCATGGCCTTGTCCTTCTTGGTGAAGAAGCCGGTGCACTCCAGCACAACGTCCACACCCAGCTCGCCCCAAGGCAGCTCGGCGGGGTTCGGGTTCTTGTAGATGGTAATCTTCTTGCCGTCGACAACGATGTTGTCCTCGCCGGCCTCCACCGTGTGGCCGTCATAGCGGCCCTGCGCGGTGTCATATTTCAGCAGGTGCGCGAGCATCTCCGGGCTGGTGAGGTCGTTGATTGCGACGATCTCATAGCCCTCGGCGCCGAACATCTGGCGGAAGGCCAGGCGGCCGATGCGGCCGAAGCCGTTGATTGCAACTTTTACTGCCATAATCTAAACATCCTCCTTATCGTGAGGGCCCGCCCGCAGCCGTGTGCCGCAGCAAGGCCTTCCTGTCTTTTCATATTCTAATATAAAAAGGCGCGGTGTGCAAGGGGTGGTTGATAAATATTTAACACAAAACGCCCCTTTCGGCGTTTTTGCAACTATCTGCGCCGGAATGCCAAGAAGTATGTGCAGTTTGCGGCATTCCCCCAGGTATCAAGCCCCGCTCCACAGGCGCTGCCACCACTCCAAGGCCGCAAACTTCACCTTGTAAGGTGTGCTCACAGCCTCTTCCTCCTCCTGCGGGTAGGCAGGGCCGTCATCCGCGTCTGCGGCGGCAGGCACGCACAGCGGCGGGAACAGTACGCAGAACCAGTTGTGCCCCGCCGCCTGCCCCAGCTCGATGCGTACGGCGTCGTACATGCCTGCGGGCAGGGTGAAGCCATCATATTCCTTTGTGTGGAACATCATGTTTACCACATGGGCGTGTACCTGCTGCGGGCAGCCGGCCTCGGCCAGCACGCGGGCGGCAGTTTGTTCAATCTCCGCAAGGTGCGCCTGGGCGGCCTCCTTTGCCCCCTGCTGCGTAGCCTGATGTGCAAACAGGGGGCCATATTCCTCCAGAATGGCATCGCGCACAGCCAGCTTCAGGGCCTGATCTTCTTCCGAATCGGAATTGGCCAGAATGTGCAGGCGCAGCGTGTCCGCCCGCACGCCGGCGCACACCTGGGCGAACGCGGCGAACTGAGACAGCAGAATACATGCAAGCGTGCCCAGGCAAAGCGCGATGCGCGCGGCGCGCAGGCGGCGGCGCGCCCGCGCGCCGCTGTAAAAATCGTATGTGACTGTGAACATAAAAAACACTCCTTTGCGTTTCGCAAAAGAGTGTTGGCAGTCATGTGGAATATTATTCCAAAAAGCAGCGCGGCACCCGTACAGGCCGCCCAAGCCCTCAGCGCCCGCGGCATACATGCGCCCCGCAACGCACAGGGTGCACGGCCCACGCCCTGGGCCAGCTTCGCAGCAGCGCCGTTCTGGCGGCCTCGGCGGCGGCGCGCGTCTCGAACACGCCGTACACTGCCGCGCCGGAGCCCGTCATCAGCGCCGCCTTCGCCCCGGCGGCGCGCAGCGCGGCACAGATGGGGGCATTGGCCCTGCTCTCGCTGGAATACTGCAGTTCATTCGCCATCTGCGCGCACAAAGCGTCCAGGTCCCCCGCGCGCAGGGCAGCGGCAGCAGCCCCGCCATCCACCTTCACATCTGTGCCCAGCTCGTCGAAGCGGGAATAGGCGCGCGGCGTCGAGACGCCCTGCGGCGGCATGCACACTGTGAACCAGCACTTCGGGCAGGGCGGCATAGGCGTGAGAATATCGCCCACGCCCGTCACACGCGCCGTACCACCCAGAATGGAAAACGGCACATCCGCCCCCACCTGCATGCCGATGGCGCACAGCTGCCGCACAGAAAGACGCGCGCCGTACAGCTCGTTCAACCCCACCAGAACAGCGGCGGCGTCCGCGCTGCCGCCCGCCATTCCCGCGCGCACCGGCACGCGCTTGTGCACAGTGATGTCCGCCCCGGCCAGCAGGCCCGTCTCGTGAAAAAAGGCAAGCGCCGCCTTTACCGCAGTGTTGCGGCTGTCGGCAGGCACGCGCGAGCCGGGCAGCGAAAGACGCAGCCCCGCGCTTTTGCGCAGCTCTACCTTTTCATACAGGCTCACCGCCTGCATCAGCATATCCAGGGTATGATACCCGTTTTCGGCAAAGCCCGTCACGCCCAGCGTGAGGTTCAGCTTAGCCGGTGCCAGTACGGTCACCGCTTCCATGGCAGGCTCCTCCCTTCCAATTATAGCGCGCGGCCCGCCTAGCGGCGGAACAGCGCAAAACGCCGCACCTCGATAGCCTTCACCGGGCACATCTCATGGCAGCAGAAGCAGCGGATGCAGCCTGCGCGAGAGATATGCGCCTTTCCGCCCCGCACCCGGATGGTATGGCCGGGGCATATCCCGGCGCATTTTCCGCAGCCGATGCACAGCGCCCTGCGCACCCTTGGGCGAGGCGCCACCCATTTCTCCGCACCGGGCACAAGCCAGCGGATGGGCCGCGGCGCCTTTTGGGCAAAGGTGAGGTCCATCATGCTGGAGGGCGGGCGAAAGCCTGCGCGCGGCGCGGCAGCCTGCACGTCGCCGCACAGCATGCCCTCTTCGGCCTGCGCGGCGCACAGGCCGCGCCGTACGGCGGCGGCCAGGTACGGCACGCGCTGCGGGGAAATGCCCATGATGCGGCACACGGCCAAGTCCACATCATAGGCGCTTGGCCCGCCCAGGATGAGCCCCAGCGCGTACGGCGTGCCGGAGGCCGGGCCATCGCCCTCCATGGCCACAATGCCGTCAGCCACCACCATGTCCGGCCGGACGGCCTCGCAAAGGTCTGCCAGCATGCTGCCGAAATCCTCCGGGGCAGGAAAGCGCATGTGAAATTCCGCCTTTGAGAGGCCGGGCACCGTGCCGAACAGGTTCTTCACAGCGCACGTCATACCCACCATTACATGCGTTTTCACCTTTGGAATGTCAATGATAAAATCGGCGTCCAGCACAGGCTCCATCAGATCGAACGAGCGCACGCGCTCGCCCTGCGTTTTGCGCATGCCCGCTTTGCAGCCGAGGTAAAGCGCCGCGCCCGCCTCTTTGCATACGGCGGCCACGCCGCTCTGCTCATAAACGGCCCGCATACCGCCCGGCGTCCATGCGCCGCCGGGTGAATCGGCCACTGTGATGTTCTGCGGCAGAACGCCGCGGCGCACACAGGCGCGGATGCACGCGGCCACCACCATCGGGTGCGTGGTGACAGCTCGCTCCGGCGGGTGCTTTGCCAGCAGGTTCGGCTTCAGCAGCACGCGGCTGTACGGCCCAAGCCGCCCCGCGCTTTGGCAGAATGCAAACACAGCCTCCACCGCGGCGTCCACCTGCGCCTGCTCATAGCCCGTGCACGCCCTGCACAGCACGCGCGCCGCATTTCCCGGCACATTATCCGGCATCAGACGCCCAGCTCTTCCAAAAAGCTGCCGATGCGCTGCAGCGCCTCGGTGAGGTGCGCCATGGAATAGGAATAGCTGATGCGCACAAACCCTTCGCCGCTTGCGCCGAAGGCGTTGCCGGGAATGACCGCCACCTTCTTTTCCATCAGAAGGCGTTTGCAGAACTCATCGCTGGAAAGCTTCGAGCGCGCGATGCTGGGAAATACGTAGAATGCGCCCTCCGGCTCGAAGCAGGAAAGGCCCATGCCGTTCAGCCGGTTCACGATAAAGCGGCGGCGCATGTCATACTCTTCGCGCATGCGCTCGATGTCTTCATCGCAGTGGCGCAGCGCCTGCACGGCCGCATACTGGCTGGTGGTGGGCGCGCACATGATGGCGGATTGGTGTATCTTCGTCATCACGTCCACAATGGGCTTCGGCCCGCAGGCATAGCCGAGGCGCCAGCCCGTCATGGCGTACGCCTTGGAAAAACCGTTCACCACCACGGTGCGCTCTTTCATGCCGGGCAGCGAGGCAAAGCTGACATGGCGCGCGCCGCCGTAGGTGAGCTCGGCGTATATCTCGTCAGAGAGCACGATGATGTCTGTGCCTCGCAGCACCTCGGCAATGGGCTCCAGGTCCTCCCTGCGCATCACGGCGCCGCTGGGGTTGCACGGGAAGGGCAGCACCAGCAGCTTCGTCCGCGGCGTAATGGCAGCCTTCAGCTCCGCCGCCGTCAGTTTGAAGGCGTTTTCCGCCTTCAGGGCCAGCGGCACGGGCACGCCGCCCGTAAGCGTGGTGATGGGCTCATAGCACACAAAGCACGGTTCGGGGATGATTACCTCATCCCCCGGCTGCACCAATGCCCGCACGCACAGGTCAATGGCCTCCGAGCCGCCCACCGTCACCAGCGTCTCCGGTGCGGTATAGGCAAGGCCGAAGCGGCGGTTCAGATAAGTGCATATCTCTTCGCGCAGCTCTTTCAGGCCCGCATTCGAGGTGTAGAACGTGCGTCCGCGCTCCAGGCTGCGGATGCCTGCATCACGGATGGGCCAGGGCGTCTTGAAGTCGGGTTCGCCCACGCCAAGCGAGATGCAGTCTTCCATTTCCGCTGCAATATCAAAAAATTTACGGATGCCCGACGGGCGCATATGCGCCGCGCGCGGGCTGATAAGCGCCTCGTAGTTCACAACCCGAACTCCCGTTCGTCCAGCGGCTCCAACCCGAAGAGCACGCCTTCCTTTTTATAGGTGCGAAGCACGAAATGCGTGGCTGTGGAGACAACGCCCTCCAGCGGGGAAAGGCGCTTTACCACGAACAAGGCTATCTCCTGATAGCTTTTGCCGTTCAGCACAAGCGCAAGGTCGTACCCCCCGCTCATCAGCATCACGCTGTCCACTTCCTCAAAGTTCGCAATGGTTTCGGCTATCTCATCAAAGCCGCTTTCGCGCCGGGGCGACACGCGCAGCTCGATAATGGCCTGCACGCGTGGCACGCCCGCCTTCTCCCAATCCACCAGGGCGTGATACCCGTTGATGACATGGTTTTTGGCATATTCGTCCAGCTTTCGCGCCACGGCTTCAGGCGGGTCGCCTGTGATGCCGGCAATATCCTCCACGCTCATGCGGGCGTTTTCTTCCAGAAGCTTCAGTATCTTCTCCATACTGTCTTTCCCCTTTCCCTTTGCCCTTCGGGCGCGCCGAGCGCAGCCCCGGCCGGGCCTTTTCCTAACATTATAGGGCATGCGGGTGGGAAAGTAAATGCCGCGCTGCGCGGTGTGCGGCAAAATTTCACGCGAGCAGGCCTATCATTACAGCGGCTTTTCTGGTATACTTTTGAAAGATTACTTTTGCCCGGCCGCGCCGGGCGCTTGGAAAAGGGGTAAGGGAAATGGAAGCTGTCATCACTGTAATAGGGCGCGACGCTGTGGGCATCCTCGCTAAGGTGTGCACAGGCTGCGCAGAGGTGAACGTGAATGTGGAGGAAGTGAGCCAGCGCATCCTGCGCGGCACCTTTGCCATGATTATGCTGGTGGATCTTTCCGCCGCCAGTGTGGATTTCACGGCTTTTTCGGAGAAAATGGGCGCCATAGGCGCGCAGCTTGGGGTAGATATCCGCTGCACCCGCCAGGAGCTGTACGACGCCATGCACAAGGTGTAAGGAGGCCGCCATGCTGGATACAAACGACATTCTCGACACCATCCGCATGATCTCGGATGAAAACCTGGACGTGCGCACCGTCACCATGGGCATCTCCCTGCTGGACTGTGCGGACGCGGACGGCCGCCGCGCATGCGAAAAAATTTACAACAAGATTACTTCGCGCGCAAAAGGCCTTGTGCGCACGGCCGAGCGCATCTCGTCCACCTACGGCATGCCCATTGTGAACAAGCGCGTGTCTGTGACGCCTATCGCCATGCTGCTGGCCAGCGCGCCGGACGCAGACCCTGTGTGGTACGCCCGCGCGCTGGACGCCGCCGCCAGGGCTGTGGGCGTAAACTTCATAGGCGGCTATTCCGCCCTGGTTCACAAGGGCTTTTCCTCCGGGGACGAGCGGCTTATCCGCAGCATTCCCGACGCGCTGGCCCAGACGGATTTTGTGTGCTCCAGCGTGAACGTGGGCTCTACCAAAAGTGGCATCAACATGGACGCCGTGAAGATGATGGGCCCCATCATCAAGGCCGCCGCTGAAAAAACAAAGGAAAACATGTGCATGGGTGCAGCCAAGCTGGTGGTCTTCTGCAACGCGCCGGAGGATAACCCCTTTATGGCCGGCGCCTTCCACGGCCCCGGCGAGCCGGACTGTGTGGTGCATGTGGGCGTTTCGGGCCCGGGCGCGGTGCGCGCGGCGCTGGCAAAGCTGCCCCGGGACGCCAGCCTGGATGAAGTGGCCGAGCTTATCAAGCGCACGGCCTTCAAGATAACGCGCATGGGGCAGCTGGTGGGCAACCTTGCCAGCGAGGCGCTGGGCGTGCCCTTCGGCATTGTGGACCTTTCACTGGCGCCCACGCCCGCCGTGGGCGATTCCGTGGCAAACATTCTGGAGGAGATAGGCCTTGAAAGCTGCGGCTGCTGCGGCACCACCGCCACGCTTGCCATGCTGAACGACGCTGTGAAAAAGGGCGGCGTCATGGCCTCGAACCATGTGGGCGGGCTTTCCGGCGCATTCATTCCCGTCAGTGAGGACGACGGCATGATAAAGGCCACCGAGCGCGGCAGTCTTTCCATTGAAAAGCTGGAGGCCATGACGGCCGTGTGCAGTGTGGGCATCGACATGGTGGTGATACCCGGCGAGACAAGCGACGCCGTCATCTCGGCCCTCATCGCGGACGAGGCCGCCATCGGCATGGTGAACTCGAAGACCACCGCCGTGCGCGTGATCCCCGCTGTGGGCAAAAAGCCCGGCGACGTGCTGGACTTCGGCGGCCTTTTGGGCTATGCTCCCATCATGAAGGTGAGCAGCTTTGCGCCGGACGTATTCGTAAACCGCGGCGGGCGCATCCCCGCCCCCATGCAGGCCCTGAAAAACTGAGCGGCACCCCGCCTTTTGCCCGGCGTCCGGCGGAAAAAGAAGTATCTTTCCCTTGCGCTTTCGGTGTGTGCGCAGGCAAGCCCCCATGGGCAGCTGTCAGGCTTGCCGCGGGGGCTTGCTGTCTTCTTCATTCGAATTTCCGGGGCGACCTGTTTTGTTCTGCCGGACAGGATTGCTGCAAGACAGTTTTCCCCGGCCGCCTTTGTGCGCACTGCAAGCAGGCCTACTTTAATTAAGCAGGCAAACAAATTGGAGGTGGTGCAGATGAATATAAATGTTTCCGGCACAAGGGCTTTTTATCATTCCATCACAGAATCTTCATTGTGCGATTGCGGCTATTGCCGCAATTACCGATTACAGGTCAGATCCGCATTTCCAGATGTTGCTGTGTATTTGGGCTCTTTGGGAATTGACATTGAGAAGCCTTTTGAAACGTCGCCTCTTGAGCCCGATGAAAATGGAATGCTGGAATACTGCTGCTGCCAGTATATTGCATTGGGCAATTGTAATCCCGAATACCATCACAGAATTGCCGATATTGAATTTTGCGTTGCAAAATCCCACCCGGAAACAGGCATAGGGCAGGCACATTTTGTATTGGAGTTTTCCCCCATAAAATTGAAATATAAATGTTAAGTCCAATCTGCCGGCCTGTTTTGCATAGCGGCCGCCCCTTTCTGCCATTTTGATGCAGAAAGGTTTTCCGCCTTTCCAACCGGCTCAAATGGCAAAAAGTATACGCCGGGCGAGCCTTGACATTCGCCTGCAAGTGTGGTGTAATAAGAAGCGATATGGCGGCACGAAGCCGCCGGTTTTGTGAATTGTGTTTTGGAACAGATACCACGAAGGTATCGGCACAGGGCATGGCGCCCGCTTGTGCCGCCGCTTCGCGGTATCTTTTTTGTGAAGGAGAACTTTTATGAAACCGAACAATACCAAAAAACTTGTGTACTCTGCGCTGTTCCTGGCGCTGGCGCTGGTGCTGCCCTTCCTGACGGGGCAAATCCAGACATTCGGCCAGATGCTGGCCCCCATGCACCTGCCGGTGCTTTTGTGCGGCTTTGTGTGCGGGCCTGTATGGGGCCTTGCCGTGGGCGCCGTGGCGCCGCTGCTGCGCAGCCTTCTGTTCAGCATGCCCCCCATGTTCCCCACCGCTGTGGCCATGGCCTTTGAGCTGGCCGCCTACGGCCTGTTCACCGGGCTGTTCTACCGCCTGTTTTCGGCCAGGCTCACCGGCGGGGCGGGCAAAAAATGGGGCGCGCTGTATGCCTCGCTGGTGCTCAGCATGCTGCTGGGCCGCGCCGTATGGGGCTGTGTGATGTTCCTTCTGATGGCTGCGTCCGGCGGCACCTTCGGCATGGCGGCCTTTGTGGCGGGCGCCTTCAGCTCGGCCTGGCTGGGCATTCTGGTACAGCTTGCGGCCGTGCCGCCCATCGTGTATGCACTGGAGCGCGCAGGGCATGCCGTACACAGCTGACGCACAGGGCTTTCTGGCTGCGTGCGGCGGCGCAGGCCTGGCGCCGCTGGCGCAGGCCATCAGCGTTGTGCTGCGGGAAAAGGGCCGCTGTGTAGCGGCGCTGGACGGCATGGCCGCGGCCGGAAAAACCACGGCCGCCGCACTGCTGTGCGAGGCGTTCGGCGGGGCCTGCGTGCATATGGACGATTTCTTCCTTCCGCCCGCCCTGCGCACGCCGCAGCGCCTTTCACAGCCCGGCGGAAACGTGCACTACGAGCGCTTTGCCGAAGAGGTCGCGCCCGCGCTGCACCTTGGGCGGGCGCTGTGCTACGGCGTATTCGACTGCTCGCGCATGGCGCTGGCCGGCATGCGCAGTGTGCCCGCCGCGCCGCTCGTCATCGTGGAAGGCGCTTACAGCCTGCACCCCTTTTTCAGCAGAGAGCTTTACGATGTGCGCGCCTATTATTCCATTTCGCCCGAGGTGCAGAGGGCGCGCATTCTGGCGCGCAACGGCCCCGCGGCGCTTTCGGCTTTTGAGGAGAAATGGATCCCTATGGAAAACGCCTATGCCGCGGCGTTCGGCATCCGCGAGAGCTGCAGTGTGCAGCTGCAGGCCCAGCCCTGCGCGGCAGACGGGCGGCATGTATAAAGCGCACGCTTTCGGGGCATCCTTTCCGCAGGGAAAGGATGTGGAACCGGATGAATCTGTTCTATAAAATCTGTATTCTTCTCATCATCGTGGGCGGCATCAATTGGGGCCTTGTGGGCCTGTTCGATTTCAATGCCGTCGCCTGGCTGTTCGGCGGCGGGCAAAGCATGTTTGCCCGCACTGTGTTCACGCTGGTGGGTGTGGCGGCGCTTTGCGCCATTCCCAGCCTGTTCACAAAGGCCAGCTCCTCGGAATAGCGCACCGCTCGTGGCCAAGCCCCTCTTTGCCCCAAACACCGCTGCAGGCTGTGGCCTGCAGCGGTGTTTTCTTTTCCATAACTTACAATGCCCCGTGCCGCCGCACAGGGTTTACATCAAACGTGTTTTACGCTATAATAAGGTAGTTTATGGGGAAATGAGGGGTCTGCTTGCACGCTGGCACGCATGTGACACACGGTGCCGCCGCCACGAAAAAGCTGGCGGCACAGCTTGCCGCCGCCCTGGCGCCCGGCACGCTGGTGCTGTTCACTGGAGGCATGGGCGCCGGGAAAACAACGTTCTGCGCCGGGCTGGCAGAAGGGCTGGGCTGCACCGATGCCGCGGCAAGCCCCACCTTTTCCATTGTAAATGTATACCGTGGGCCGCGGCCGCTGGCCCATTTTGACCTGTACCGCATCACCTGCCCGGAGGATTTGGAAACAGCGGGCCTGTTTGATTACCTTGCCGAAGGCGCCATTGTGGCCGTAGAGTGGAGCGAGCTGGCCCAGGGCTGGTTTTCCGGCGAGAGGGCCGTGCATGTGGACATCCGCCAGGGCGGGGCGGAGGACGAGCGCATCATCACCATCGAGGGGGGCGGGCTATGACGGTGCTTGGGCTGGACTGCGCCGGAAAAACTGCGGGCGTGGCCGTCTGCCAGGGAGGGCAGCTTCTCTATGAAAGCCGCCTGTGCGCCGGCTTCACCCACAGCGAAACCCTACTGTGCCTTTGCGAAGAGGCGCTTCGTGCCTGCGGCCTCTGTGTGCAGGAGCTGTCTCTTCTTGCCGTGACGGCGGGCCCCGGCAGCTTTACGGGGCTGCGCATCGGCCTTGCCGTGACAAAGGGGCTCGCCTTGCCGCACGATATCCCCTGTGCCGGCGTCTCTACGCTGGAGGCCCTTGCCTTCTGTGCCCCGCCGGTGGGAAGCTGCGTGTGCGCGCTGGATGCCCGCCGGGGCGAGGTGTACCATGCGGCCTTTGCCATGGGCCCGCAGGGCCCCCGGCGCCTTTGGCCGGACGGGCACAGCCCCGCGGCGTCCCTGACAGAGCAGATACTGCGCCTGCCCAGGCCCCTGTGGCTTTTGGGCGACGGCGCCGGGCTGGTGCTGGACGCGCTGGGCGGCAGCCGACAGGACGTGTTCCCGCTGGATGAGGCCGGGCGCTGCGCCGGGGCGCTGGGCGTGTGCCGCGCCGCGCTGCGCGTGCAGCCGCAAAGCGCGCAGGCCCTTGCCCCGTGTTATCTGCGTCTTTCGCAGGCAGAGCGCGAACGCGCCGAAAAGCTGGCCCGCGCGGGCCTGTGAGCGCCCCGCGAAGATATTGACATGGAAAGGATGTTTTTCACATGACGAAACCTGTTGCGCTGGCTGCCGACCACGGCGGCTTTGAGCTGAAAGAGGCCGTGAAGCGCCACTTGGAAGAGCGCGGCATTGAATACCGCGATTTCGGCAGCCATACCGGCGAGGCGGCGGATTACCCCGATATCGCCCTGCCCGCCTGCGACGCCGTGGTGAAGGGCGAGTGCAGCCTTGCGCTTTTGTTCTGCGGCACAGGCGTGGGCATCAGCATCGCCGCGAACAAGGTGAACGGCATTCGCGCATGCTGCTGCTCTGACGTGTTCAGCGCCAAATACACGCGCATGCACAATGACGCCAACGCCCTGTGCCTGGGCGGGCGCGTGGTGGGCCCCGGCCTTGCCGTAGAGCTGGTGGACGCCTTTCTTGCCGCCGGATTTGAGGGCGGGCGCCATGCGCGCCGCGTAGAAAAGCTGGCCGCCATCGAAGCGCGCGAGCGCGGCGGCGCAGCCCGCTGAGCGCGGGTTTTCGCGCCCGGCAGGGCCAAAGCCCGCATTTTTGCGAAAGCACAGGGCCTTTTTCATCCGTTTGACAAATTTTTCAAAGGAGAGATACGATAATGAGCAAAGCAATGATTCTCGACCATCCTCTCGTGCAGCACAAGGTGAGCCTGCTGCGCGACAAAACCACGGGCACGAAGGAGTTCAAGGCGCTTGTAAGCGAGCTTGCGATGCTGCTGTGCTATGAGGCCACGCGCGACCTGTCCACAGAGGAGGTCGCTATCGAGACGCCCATCGCAGTGGCGAAAACGCGCGTGCTCTCCGGCCGCAAGCTGGCGCTGGTGCCCATCCTGCGCGCGGGCCTTGGCATGGTGGACGGCATGCTGGCCCTCATTCCCGCCGCGAAGGTGGGGCATATCGGCCTGTACCGCAACGAGGAGACGCTGGAGCCTGTGGAGTATTACTGCAAGCTGCCCAAAGATATTGCCGAGCGCGAGGTCATTGTGCTGGACCCGATGCTGGCCACGGGCGGCAGTGCCATTGATGCCATCACGCAAATCAAAAAGCGCGGTGCGAAAAGCATCAAGTTTATCGGCATTATCGGCGCGCCGGAAGGGCTGGAGCGCCTGAAGGCCACCCACCCGGACGTGGACATCTACTTGGCCGCGCTGGATGAAAAGCTGAACGAAAACGGCTATATCGTGCCAGGCCTCGGCGATGCGGGCGACCGTATTTTCGGCACAAAGTGACGTGCCCCGCAACACCTTGATACATTTTAGGAGCGATAGCATGGCAAAACAGGAACTCAGAAGAAAGATACTGGCCACCATTGCCACGGTGGGCGGGCTTTGCTGCGCGCTGGCCGTATGTGTGTGGCTGCTTTTGACGAGCAGCATGTTTTCCACCAACATCCAGATTCTGATGCTGGTGTGTACGGGCGGCCTTGCAGCCGCTACTATCGGGCTGTGCATTGCCAAAATTTCAGAGATATGCGCCCTGCAGAAGCTGGTAAAGGCAGAGGAGATGGGCCTTGCCCGCCCTCAGGAGGACGACGGCCACCTGCAGCCTCTGCACACGCTGGACCACACCCGTGTCTGCGCCCCTGCGGCTGAAGCCGCGGCTCCCGTACAGGGCGGCGCCCCGGCGCCGCCTCAGCCACAGGCCGCGCCGGAAACGCCTGCACCGCAGCGCCCTGCCCCCGCCGCAGCACCGGCCCCCATGCGGGCACAGGCTGAACAGCCGACCCAGACACACCACTGGAAGCCCATTGATTTTTCCGCCGCAGATGCGCGCCTGCGCGCAGAAGAGCAGGCGCGCCAGAAGGCTTTGGCCGAGGCACAGCAGGCGCAGGCCGCCATGGAAGAGGCACAGCGCCTGGCGCGCCGCCAGGCCGAAGAAGAGCAGGCGCGCCGCGCTGCACAGGCCCAAAGCGCCTCGGCGCAGGTGCTGGCTGAGAAACAGCGTCTGGCGCAGGCACAGCATCAGGCCGAGCTTGCACGCCAGCAGGCCGAGGCGGAAAAGGCCGCTGAGGCACAACATCTGGCACAGGCACAGCGCCAGGCTGAACTGGCACGCCAGCAGGCCGAAGCGCAGCGCCATGCCGAGCTTGCGCGCCAGCGCGCCGAGGTTGCGGAAAAGACTGCGGCGCAGCAGTGGCAGAATGCAGTGCCGCAGCCCGCTGCGGCAGACCCGCGCCGCGCCGAACAAATGCGCTTGGCGCAGGCCGCGCGCACGGGGCAGATCCCACACATCACCAGTGCCATGATTGAAGAGCAGCGCCTGGCCGCAGCGGCGCGCCGCGCCGAGGAACAGCGCCTGGCGTCACAGGGCGTCCATCCCTCGAAAATGGCGCCTGTATCTGCTGCTTCGGCATCCCCGGCCTTCGTGCAGCCCGCTGCCGAAACACAGCCTGCTGCCGCTCCTGCGCCGCAGCAAAGTGCCAAAGAGCAATGGGTACATGCTTGGCAGGTCATTTCGCTGGATGACGATGTGCCTGCGGCCCCCGCCGCACAGCCCGTGCGGCCCCGCATCCCGCATGCGCAGCCGATGCACCCCATAGCACAGCCCGCTGCCCAAAGCACCGCACAGTCGCAGCAGACAAGGCAGCCTGCGGCGCCGCCTATCACATGGCCCAGCCAGCCCGTTCCCTCCAAATATTATGTCACGGGGCAGATGCCTGTGGTGACAGATGAGATGATAGAGGCAGCCAAGCGCGCCGCGCAGGACGCACAGGCTGCACAGCACTGAAGCAATAACAGGACAAGGGCCGCCGTTCAAAGAACGGCGGCCCTTGTTTTCTTTTCTGCGCACTGTCAGCGCACCTGCGTCATCCATTCCTGCTGAAGGATGTCCATGGCCAATTCATCATGCCATGCACCGTGCAGGAAATACGCCTCGCGGCGGCGGCCTGCCTCGCGGAAGCCAACGCTTTTATATGCCGCAATGGCGCGCGCATTAAAACTGAACACATGCAGTTCCACATTGTGCAGGTTCAGCGTTTCAAAGCAATAGCCCAGCAGCAGGCGCAGCACCTCCTTGCCATAGCCCTTGCCTCGGTCCGCCTCACTGCCGATAAACAGGCCTACCTCGCCGCAGCGCCGCTTCCAATCTATCTCTTTTATGCCGCAGTTTCCAATAAGCCTGTCTTGCTCCTGCAGCACAATGGCAAACTGGTAATCGTCCGAATTTTCGGCAAGCCAGCGCTGCTCTCCCTCCAGGCTTATCACATTGGCCGTGGTGCCCACGCCGTCCGTCACGGCCGGATCATTCACCCACTCATAATACCGCTGCGCATCCTGCGCACACATGGGCGAAAGGTATACGCGCGGGCCCTGCAGCTTTTTCACATATTTCATTTCATTTTCCCTTTCCAGCACGGCCGCGCACACCTGCCCTGTTCAGCCACACACGCCGCGCTTCACCTGCATGATAAAATCCTGCACATTGGTCACAATGGTCTTTACCGTCAGGCTGCCCCTGTCCAGCAGCTTGTTCACGGCAAATTCCGAAATATCCACAGAATAGAAATACAGCGGACGCACCTTTCCGTCCACCACGCGGTAGCTGGGCGTCATATTCCCGGTGGCTACCGTGTGCAGCGTAGATGCCATACAGATGATGGTAGTGGCCTTGCGGACCAGGCTGCGCATAGCGTCCTGCCCCTCGTACACATTGCCGTATACATCCGGCAGCGGCCCGTCATCGCGGATAGAACCCACCAGAACAAAGGGCACATTTTTCTTCACACAGGAATACATGATGCCGTCCTGCACGGCGCCTGCCTCCACAAACGCGCGCACAGAACCGCAGCGCCGCACTTCATTGATGGTGTCCAGATGATTGTAATGGCCGTTCGGCATCGAGCGCTGGGTGTATACATCCTGCCCAAGGGCAGTGCCGCGGTAGCCCACCTCCAGGTCATGGGTGGCAAGGGCATTTCCCGCCAGAAGCCCGTTTACATAGCCTTCCTCCACCAACGCCGTAAAGGCCCGGCGCGCATCTGCGTCAAAGGTGCAGGCCGGGCCCAACACCCACAGAATATTGCCGTGCTGTTTTTCAAATTTCAGCAGCCGGTAAATGGAATCATAATCCTTGGAATAAGCCGTCTCGCGGCTTCGGCCCTGGCGGAAGGCAAATTCTTCTTCCGCGTTCCCCCGGCGTCGAAACGCCCTGGTATGCACATAAATGCCCTCGGTGCCGTTTTCCGTCCGCCCTACAGCCACTGCATCCCCGCGGCGGATATTGCGCAGCTCGGTTATACACAGCTCGCCGGCGCGAAGCACGGCCGCACAGTCCATACGGCTGTCCTGCGCAAGATGCCATTCTCCATGGATGCGGAAATATTCCGGAAACATCGTAGTGGCATGGTAGCCTGCGGGCGCCACGCCGTCCTGCCGTGCTTCTACAAACTTTGCATCCGACGCATCTGCTAGCCCAAGGCCCTCAAAATCCGGTGTTCTGTAAACGGGCAACGCAAACTTTTCCACTAGAATCATTCCTCTCTTTTCATTTTGTATGGTGCCGCTGTTTCTTCTCTTCTCCGGTGGCTTCTCTGCCATGGCAAATATAAGAAATATCCCCCGCGCCAAAGGCTGGTTGGCACGGGGGATATTTTGTGTCACATCTGCCGTATCGGCCTTTTGCTTTTTACGCCAGACGGGCCTTCAGGCCGGCAAGCTGTTCGCGCAGCTCTGCGGGAACGCGGGCGCCAATCTCGTCATACAGCGCCTCCACGCCGTTCGCGTCCTCCATCCACAGGCCCTTGTCCACATCCAGCAGGCCCTTCACGGTGTCCAGCGTGATGCCGTCCAGGCCCTCGATGTTGATGTCCTCAGCCTTGGGCACATAGCCGATGGGCGTCTCCACGGCGTCCACCTCACCCTTGCAGCGGGCCAGCATCCACATCAGCACGCGCATGTTGTCGCCGAAGCCCGGCCAGATGAAGTGGCCTTCGTCATCGGTGCGGAACCAGTTGACGTGGAAGATCTTCGGGGCCTTTTCGCCCAGCTTCTTGCCCATCTCAATCCAGTGGGCAAAGTAATCGCCCATGTTGTAGCCGCAGAACGGGCGCATGGCCATCGGGTCGCGGCGCACCACGCCCACGGCGCCGGCGGCAGCGGCAGTGGTCTCGGAAGCCATAGCGCTGCCCACATATACGCCATGGTTCCAGTCAAAGCTCTGGAACACCAGCGGGGCGGTTTTTGCACGGCGGCCGCCGAACACCATAGCCGTTACGGGCACGCCGTTGGGGTTGTTGAACTCTTTCGACAGGCACGGGCAGTTCACGGCCGGGGCGGTGAAGCGGCTGTTGGGGTGGGCCAGCTTGTTGCCGGCAGCCGTGTACTCTTTGCCGTTCACCTTCATGCCCGTCCACTCTTCGGCGTTCTCGGGCGGGTTTTTGTCCAGGCCCTCCCACCACACGGTGTTATTGTCCAGGTTATGCGCCACATTCGTGAAGATAGTGTTCTTCATGGTGGTGTGCAGCGCGTTCGGGTTCGATTTCTCGTTCGTGCCCGGCGCCACGCCGAAGAAGCCGTTCTCGGGGTTAATGGCATACAGGCGGCCGTCGTCGCCAATGTGCATCCAGGCGATGTCGTCGCCCACCGTCCACACCTTATAGCCCTGCTTGGCGTACACTTCAGGCGGAATGAGCATGGCAAGGTTTGTCTTGCCGCAGGCAGAGGGGAATGCAGCGGTGATGTATTCCACATTGCCCTGCGGGTCCTCAATGCCGAGGATGAGCATGTGCTCGGCCATCCAGCCTTCCTTCATGCCCTGATAAGAGGCGATGCGCAGTGCAAAGCACTTTTTGCCCAGCAGCACATTGCCGCCGTAGCCGGAGTTGATGGACCAGATGGCGTTCTCTTCCGGGAACTGCACGATGTAGCGGTTTTCTGCGTCAATATCCGCCTTGGCGTGCTGGCCGCGCACGAAATCGTTCGATTCGTCGCCCAGCTGCTGCAGCGCCTGCACGCCCACGCGCGTCATAATGTCCATGTTCAGCACAACATAGATGGAGTCCGTCACCTCAACGCCCACCTTGGAGAACGGCGAGCCGATGGGGCCCATGCAGTACGGAATGACGTACATGGTGCGGCCCTTCATCACGCCGGTATACATGGGGATGAGCTTTGCCTTCATTTCGCTCGTCTCCATCCAGTTATTGATGGGGGCGGCATCTTCCTTGTTTTTGGTGCAGATGAATGTGCGGTCCTCCACGCGGGCCACGTCGTTCTTTGCGGTGTGGTGCAGCATGCAGCCGGGCAGCAGCTCTTCGTTCAGGGGCTGCATCTCGCCCGTGCTGAAGGCCTCTTCGCGCAGCGCTTTCAGCTGTTCTTCCGAACCGTCAATCCACACGACTTTATCCGGGGTCATGAGTTCTTCCATCTCTTTGACCCAGGTGAGGACATTTTTATTGTTCGTCAATGCCATTTCCAATCACCTTTCTCTACTTGTATTTCCCTTTCCCGCTTGCCCATAGGGCGCAGGTTCGCGATTTGAATTTATTATACCTTTTTGTTAAAAAAAACACAAGTGAAATATTAGCCGCCCGTGCCGAAAGTGCAAAAGAAACGCACGCTGCGCCGCGCGTGCCGCACCCCAAGTTGCCTTTGGCCGCAGCAGCATGTATAACGGGCAAAGGGAAATGAAAGGTGCCCGGCCGCTATGGCAGATTTGCTTTTGTATCTTTTCTCCGACGTATGGCTTATTTATGCTGCATACGGCGCTTATTGGGAACGGCGCGTCAAAACAAAGGGCGGCGCTTTGCCCGCACGCATAAAAGCGCACGAGCAAGACGGCATGATATATTACCCCGTACTGGGTTACACATACAAAGGCGCTTATTACGAGGTTCGCTATCACCTGGGCAGCAGGCAGAAATACGCGCAGGGCCAGCAGGTGCCCATCCGCGTGCTGGCCAGCCGCCCTGGAAAACCGGAGTCAGAAGGACGCACCAGCCGCCCGGCCTGCCTCTTTTCCGCCTTTGTGGGGCTGGCGTGCCTTGCAGCCGGCATCTGGCCCGCCCTGCGGTGAGGCTGTGCAGAAGCTGCGCTGTTTTTACAGCAGAACAAAACGCGGGCGCGCCGGTGGCAACCGGCGCGCCCGCGCTGCGCATATTTCATTCAGCTCTCTCGCGGCGGCGCATCCCGCCCGGCCCTGCGGCGGTGATATTCCCCCAGCAGGCCCTCATAGCGCTTGCCCTGTATGGCAAACACAGCCTCAAAGCAAAGCGTTATCACCACCAGCAAAAGAAAGAACAGGGCCGTAAACCCTGCCCAGGCCGCAGCGCTCTCGGGCGGGAACCACTTTTGAAAATAGGCGCAGGCCGCCAGCACAGGAAACAGCCCGGCCGCAAACAGCATGGTGCGCGCCGCATAGGAAAGCCTGTGCCCCTTCTGGCGTACAAAGCACAGCCACTGTAAAAAGCCTATCCACAAGCTGGCCGCCAGCATGCTCAGAAGCTGCCCTGCGCGCAGCGAGGCACCCGGCCAGAATGCAAGCGCCAGCACACCCCAGATGGCCACCCAGGCAGCAAAGCACAGGCAGGCGCCGTTCTTCACCACTATAACAACAGAAAGAAATTTTTTCATTTTATAATACCTCCTGTATATATACCACGGGCCGCTTCAAAGGCCCAGTTTTTTTCGAAAGGCGGGCACGAACTGCCGCGAGATTACCGCCTTTTCCCCATTTGACAGCGTGGCCAGCAGGCGCCCGCCGAAATCGGGGCGCAGGGCGCGGATGTGGTCGAAATTCAGCAGCAGAGATTTCCCGGCCCGTAAAAAGCCCGCGCCCGCCAGCCGCTGTTCCAGCTCGTACAGGCGAAGCTCTGTTTCATACACGCCGTCAGCCGTGTAGAAAAAGGTATGCCTGTCCGCCGTGTCGGCATACAGCACATCGGCTGCGTTCAGAATATGTGTCTCCCCGCCCCGCCGGCCGGTAAGCTTTGCGTCATATATGCGCAGCAGCGCCAGCAGCTCCATTACCTCGCGGCTCAGCCCGGCACAGCGGATGGTGATGGTTGTCTCCACACAGGCGCTGTTCTGTTCGATGTCTATTTTCATGCCGCCTTCCCCCTTCGGCTCCATCATACGCCCGCGGCAGCGGGCGCGGCAAGCGTTTTTGCGCAAGCTGTGCACACAGGCGCGCAAGCTGCCGTTTTTCCGCGGCAGGCCAAGGCCCGCGCCCTGTGCGGCAGGCCCGCCTTCCGCACAGGGCGGAACGTGCGCCCCGGAAGCCCACGGGGAAAAACAGGCCTGTTTGCACTGGATGGCCGCGCGCGGCGCAAGCTCGGTTCCCCTGCGCTGGCTGTAAAGGGCCTGTTTCCGGCATGCGCCTCAACGCGCACGGGGTTTTATTTCGCCCGCAGTCCTGGCGCATCATTTGCTCTGCCACCCGCAAATGGGCGGCACCGCCTTCACGAGTGCTTCCCTCTCTGGCAGCCTGCTGCGGGCGGCCCGCTTCGCCCGTCGCCGGAGGAAAGGGCTTTTTGCCGGGGCAGGCCGCCGCCCCGGTAGCCTGCGCAAGCCCTCCGCAGGGCCTTTTACCGGTCAAGCCCATAGGCTCGCGTATTATTCTGCCGCATGCAGTGCTCCACTGCTGTTAAACAGCAGTGGAGCACTTTTCTTTTTGCCTGCCCTGTCCTTCTCCGCGCTTATCTCGGTCTACTAACAGCTTCCCGCTGCGCCCGGGCATTTTTCCGGGCATCGGGAAGGCTTTTCGGCCCCACTGGCTCTGCCCCTGGTTTTCGACAGTAAAAAAACTATGAATACCCGCATAAACACGATATCTATTCACAAATCCGATAAAAGAAAAAGAAGCAATTTACAACGAAATTACAACAAACAAAAGAATCTGATGTAACGACTTATACAAAGAAATACAGAGTTATGGAAAAATGACACTTGAAAAAGAGTGCCTTTTTCCATGCTGTAAACAGGCCCTGAACGAAGCTTTCGTTCAGGGCCTGTTTTGTGAAAGAGTTGCTTTAACGAAACGCCCCCCGGCTGTACCGGGGAGAGTAAAAGGCTTTCGCTGCCAGTTCCGGGCAAAGCGGGATGGTATTCAATATCAAAAAGATGCTGCACGCAATGGAAAGAATCCCGTTTACGGGAGGCGGGGCAAGTGATGCAGGAGACAGAGCATTCAGTGCCTCTTGAGAGGCTTGCCGGCAGTATGCCCTTCTGAGGCTTGACTTGATTCCGCTGCTTTCACAGCGCCGCCAGCACGGCCTGCGCCGCCTCGCCGGGTGAGAGGCGCGTGGTATCCACCACACAGGGCGCCCAGGCATATGCCTCCCGGTAGCACAGCGCGCGGGCCACGGCGTCTGCGCCGCGCAGGCCGGCGCCGATGTCCTTTTCTACACGGGCTGTCAGCGCCTCGCGGCTGGCTGTGAGCGTGACGAGCTTTGGCACAAACATTCCGGCGGGCAGCCTGCGCAGCACCTGCTGCACAATATCCGGCGCCTGCATCACCCAGCAGAACACCACCGTGCGGCAGGCCGGGCAGCGGCCATAGCTTTCCAGCATGTGCGCAATATTGGAGAGCACAAGCGCCTTTGTCTGGGGCGTAACGGCGAAGGGCTCCAGCATCCAGCACCAGTCGCCGTCCAGAAAAGCGGCAGGCGCGCAAAGGCGCACAAGCCGGCGGCATACGGCCGTTTTGCCCACGCCCATGGGGCCATTCACCATAATAAGGCGCTTTGCTGTGTCTGCCACCGCTTTTCACCCCTTTTGCGGCGAAATAAATTTCTGTGTGTAAGCCGTTCCCATGGGCCGCGGCGAGGCGAGGCACAGCGCGGCGAAGTCCTCTGCGGCGGCGTGCAGCGCCGCCGCCTGCGCCGCGGGCGGCGACGCCTTCTCCAGCACGGCTAGCGAGGCCGAAAGCGGCAGGCTGGCCGTCCGCTTTGCCTTTCGCAGCACGGCAAGGCCCGCCTCGCCCGCCCCCAGCACATGCAGGTAAGGCAGCGAGGGCAGGGCCGCAGGCACCCCCAGCGCCGCATCCAGCGCAAAACGGCGCAGGCGCGCCGTAGCATAGCGCTTCGTTTTCAAAAGCTCCAGCAGCTCTTCGGCCGTGCACGCCTGCCGCACCGCAGTCGCCAGACGGTTTTCCAGCCCTTCGCCCGCGCCGCGCACATGAGCAAAGCCCTGTGCGCGGCCCGCGCGCAAGCGGCATAGAAGGGCCGTGGAAAAGCTTTTTTCGTCCAGCACCGCCCCCTGCCGCTGCGCGCGCAGGTACAGCGCCAGCGCCTTCCGGGGCACATAGGGCTCCAGCGCGGCCAGGCCATGCTGCGCCGCAAGGGCTCGCAGGGCCGTGGCGCTGGCAAACCCCACAGCCTGCCGCGCGGCGCGCAGGCTTGAAAACGTCTGCTGTGCCGGCGCAGCGGCACCCGCCTGCGCGCCGCCCAGTGGGGCGCCGTGTGCGGCGCCCCGGCGCGCCAGCGCCAGCGGCTGCAGTGCGCTTTTTTGCATCAGGATAGCCTTGCAGTATTCCACGCCCAGAATATCGTTCGGGCTTGCCAGAAGGCCGCCCGCCTCCCCGCACACGGCCTGCGCAGCCCTCTGCCGCGCGGCGGCAAAGGGCAGGCCCCCGGCAAGCCCTTCGCGCAGATGCCCCGCAAAGGCCGGGCCCAGCAGGGCCTTTGCCGCACGCATATGCGCGGCGGCGTCCGGCGTCTCTGCGCCGTAGCACAGCGCCTGCACGCAGCCCAGCGCGCTGAGCGCGCGCACCCCGGCGGCCGCAAAGGCCTCGGCGCTGGCCGCCGCATAGGGCGCGGGCAGGCACAGCACCACGTCTGCCCCGCACGAAAGCGCCGCTTCGGCGCGCACCTGCGCGGGCATCAGCGCAAGGCTGCCGCGCTGCACCACGCCGGGGCTCATCACGCACACCACGGCGTCGAACCCCAGCGCGCGCACCCGGCTTATCTGGTGCGCATGACCGTTGTGGAACGGGTTATACTCGGCAATAATGCCCGCAGTGCGCATCCCGCACGCCTCCCCTCTGCCTGCCGGGCCGCAAAAATGGCCGGGCGGCCCGTTTTTGGGCTGTTGACCCTTGAAAACCTGTTTTTCCCATTATATAATAAATTCGGCAAAGAAAAAAGGTGCCGCGTGCACCGGAATGTTGGAGGAAAGACATGAAAGTACTGGTTATCAACTGTGGTTCCAGTTCACTGAAGTATCAGCTGATCGACATGGACGGCGAGGCCGTTCTGTGCAAGGGCCTGTGCGAGCGCATCGGCATCGAGGGCTCGAAGATCGTTCACAAGGCGCACGGCAAAGAATGGGAGGAGGAAGTGCCCTTCCCCACCCACACGGAAGCCTTTATGAAGGTTGTGGAAATGATGACCTCCGGCGAGGGCGCTGTGGTGAAGGATAAAAGCGAGATCAGCGCCATTGGCCACCGCGTGGTGCAGGGCGCGGAGTTCTTCACGAAGTCTGAGCTTGTCACAGACGCCATCATCGACAAAATTGAAGAGATTGCCCCCTTGGCCCCGGTGCACAATATGGCGCATGTGCAGGGCCTGCGCAGCGCAAAGGCCGTGTTCGGCGCCAACGTGCCGAACGTGGTGGTGTTTGACACCACCTTCCACCAGACGATGCCGCCGAAGGCGTATATGTACGGCGTGCCGTACGAAATGTACGAGAAGTATTCCATCCGCCGCTACGGCGCGCACGGCACCAGCCACCGCTATGTGAGCATGGCGGCCGCACAGTACCTTGGCAAAGACGCAAAGGACATCAAAATGGTCACCTGCCATTTGGGTAACGGCAGCAGCATCACCGCTGTGGACGGCGGAAAATGCGTGGATACCAGCATGGGCCTCACCCCGCTGGCGGGCGTTTTGATGGGCACGCGCTGCGGCGACATCGACCCCAGCGTGGTGACGTATATGGAGCAGAAGCTGGGCATCCACGGGCAGGAAATGGCTGATTACCTCAACAAAAAAAGCGGCCTGCTGGGCATTTCCGGCGTCTCCAGCGACAAGCGCGACGTGGAAAAGGCCGCGGCCGAGGGCAATGCCCGCGCCAAGCTGGCCAGCGACATGCTGAACTATCAAATCAAAAAATATGTGGGCGCGTATGCGGCGGCCATGGGCGGCATCGACTGCCTGGTGTTCACCGGCGGCATCGGCGAGAACGACGGCTATGTGCGCAGCGAGGTGTGCAGGGATATGGAGTTTCTGGGTATCTCTATCGACGCTGAAAAGAACAAGCTGCGCGGGCTGGACATCAACGATATCACAGGTGAAGGCAGCCGCGTGAAGGTGCTGGTTGTGTGCACCAACGAAGAGCTGATGATTGCGCGCGACACAAAGGCGCTTGTGGAGGCAATGTAAAAACAGAGGCTGCCCAAAAGCAGGAAGCTATCGCCCCAGCCTCAGACAAGGCCGGGTAAGAAACCGCCACTCCTGCCGAAAAGGCAATTTGCATGCGCCGCGGCATCCATGGTTTTGGCAGCGGAGCGTTCCGCGGTTTTACAAAGCAACGTACCCGCTTGCAGCAGGCATAACTCCCGCCGGAGGCAGGCGCGGTTTTGCAAAGCAACGTACCCGCTTGCAGCAGGCAGGCCACAGAAGCTTCCCCTGCTGCGGCAGAAAAATTATCCCGCCCGGCAGCGCAAAGCGGGTTTGCCCCGAAATTTGGATGCAGAAGACGAAAAGCCCCCCATGGCAGGCCTGATGGCCGCCATGGGGGGCTTGCCTATGTGGCGTGCCGAAATGACGGCAAGGCCAAACCATTGCTTCCCTGCCCGGCCCCGGCTTTGCCGGGGCCGTTTTTTTGACATGTACCCGCCTGTGGTAAAGCTGCGGCGCACCTTCTTTGCATCCTTTTCGTTCTTTGTTGAAAGTAATCTTTATGAAGCCACGCGGGGCCTCTGCAAAGCTGCGGCGCCGCCGCACCCCGGCCATTCCGGCCCTGTGCGGCATATGCAGGCGTCAAAAGGGCTTATCCCCGCCTCCGGCACACCTTTTCCCCGCGCATGGGGCGTTCTTCCTCAAAGCATCGCCACTGGCCGCGCCGGTGGTTTTCATTTACAAACAGAAAAGCCGGGGTAGAAAACCTGCCCCGGCGCATGAGATATTGCTTTACCCGTTCTGCTTCACACTCTCACAAAAAACCTCAGCTGATGGCGTTGAACACGTGCTCGAGCTCACGCTCGTTCTCGCTCACCAGCATCACGGGTTTCGTGTAATCCAGGCTCATCAGGCCCAAAATGCTTTTGGCGTCAGCAATGCTTCCCTTTGCATCGTGCACGCCGATATCGTCGTAGCATACGGACGCTGCGTTCATGATGTTTTTTACTTCAGTAAAGCTGGAAATCTTCACTTGCTTGACCATAATGCATGTTCCTTTCTTCTCGCAGCTGCGAAATGTTCCTGTAAGGCTCTCTATCTTCTGTCTCGGGCCACCCCTCTGTTGGTTTCCCTCGTCCTTACATTGTGCATTATAACACAAAAATATGCCTTTTAATTATGCAATGTTCACAAATACCGCTTTTTCTCTCTGTTCAACAAAACTGCATTTAGGCCATTTATGGGTTTTGTGCACTATCCCGGATAAATTTGCCTTTTTTATTTTTGAGCTCTTTGCAAATTTCACAATACGGAATTATAATTGAATTTGATTGTTTTTGATTTTTAATATCACTTTTCCTGTTTTGTTTTCTTAAAAATGCACTGTGAACTCCATCTCTTTATGATATATTTATCCATAAATAAACCAAAAAGAGGTTTTCAGTTTGCCCTGTGCAGCTTCCACACGCTTCACAGTCTGCCCGCCAGCGGGCGCTTTCATACAGACACAGCCGGG
>ENA-ORTH01000386-ORTH01000386.1-human-gut-metagenome-genome-assembly--contig:-NODE-386-length-56305-cov-3.736249_pt1 | contig 56305 bp, 39 predicted proteins | sample MGYA00241914_ERZ509192 | MGnify/ENA primary metagenome ERZ509192 (study PRJEB26280, sample SAMEA2338826) | human gut metagenome | biome: human gut; feature: human-associated habitat; material: faeces...
GCTTAACCGGCATAGGCGGACAGAGGAAAACAAAATATCGTGCTTAAAAGGACATAACAATTCAGAATACTGACAAACTGCTGTGCATATTCTCTGGTATGGACAAGCGGTTGTGCTATCCTTCCCAATTTTTATGAACCATATCCTATAGAAGTAGCCGCAAATTGGGAAAACACCGAAAAATAGGCGCGCAAAATGGCCGGAAAAGCATAATATGTCAACACATTTGGCCGAATACTCCTATTATTCCGGAAGACGTTTTGCTATGATGAGTGCAGCAGGAAAAGATGAACAAGAAACGCGCAAATAGTTGGAAAGGACTGGTGAATTTACTGTGAAAAAGGCATTGTCTGTTCTGGCAGCATCCCTGGTCACTTTGACGGCCTGTCTATCCTTCGGGGCACAAGCGGACACCCAAACCGTAAAGGTCCTGCGCAGCGACGCCTCCGTAACTCTAGGAGGCGGGTATATCACCGTTGTTATTCAGACAAGAGACGCTCTGCTGGATACTGGGGTCGATCAAATCGTCAACCTCCAGAATCCCTCGGCGGAGGATCAGGAGAAGGTACCGGCGGCTGTGACCGCGTCAGTCAAGAGTCAGTTAAAGGTGGCAGGGCGCACCATCGGCGAGTACATCGCGGACAGCGACGCGTACGGGGCCATGGTGGCCTATCAGAACAGCGACGTCGCCGGGGCGGCCAGCAAAATCAACATCATGCTGGAGGTCGCCAAGCTGACGGCGGAGATGAAGGGTAAGCTGCTGAACGCCGACGGGACGGCGCTGAAGGACGGAACCTTTGAGGTGGAGATCGGGGAAGGGCTGCTGGCGGTCAAGGACAGCGCGCCCGTCGAGGCCATTACGGCTACGGTCACTGTCTCCGGCGGCGCGGCGATCGTGAGCTTTCCAGCGGAAACGCAGGGCGATCAGGTGGACATTCTGCGCAGCGATGCTTCCGTGACGTTGGGCGGCGGGTATATCACCATCGTCGTACAGACCAAGGGCGCTCTGCTGGATGCCGGGGTCGAACAAATCGTCAATCTTCAAAATCCTTCGGCTGAGGATCTGGCAAAAGTGCCGGCGGCCGTGACCGCGTCGGTCAAGAGCCAGCTGAAGGTGGCGGGGCGCACCATTGGCGAGTACATCGCGGACAGCGACGCGTACGGGGCCATGGTGGCCTATCAGAAGAGCGATGTCACCGGGGCGGCCGGCAAAATCAACATCATGCTGGAGGTCGCCAAGCTGACGGCGGAGATGAAGGGCAAGCTGCTGAACGCCGACGGGACGGCGCTGAAGGACGGAACCTTTGAGGTGGAGATCGGGGAAGGGCTGCTGGCGGTCAAGGACAACGCGCCCATCGAGCCGATGGTCATCACCGTCAAGGTGACGGACGGCGCCGCGACGGTGGAATTCCCCGCCGAGGAAGAGGAGTTTGTGCCCCCCGCTAACGACAAGACCCCCATCAAGCTGGACATGACCGGCCCGGTCACCCTGTCCAAGGCGGAGGGGAAATACATGGTGATCGACGTGTTCTTCAACACGGCCATGACCGACAATCCCGACGGACAGGACGTTAACATCCAGCAGGGAACCGCCGCCTATATCACCGATGAAAACATCGTCAAGGCGGTCAACCACTGCATCCTGGTGGACGGGAAGACCATCCGGGAAATCAACCAGGCGGGCGGCGACTATACCGCCATGGTCAGCTTCAAGAACGAGGCCAAGAGCGTGTCGATTTGGATCGAATATGCCCGGGCAGGGATGGAATACGGCGGCAGCCATGAGATCGAGTTCAAAACCGGCGTGTGCAACGTGGCCGCCGGCAAGGCGGAACGGCCGGTGGCGGCTTTCAAGGGCGTATACAACGAAGAGGACGACATTTGGACCATGAGCGGGGAAGGCGCCAAGGCCGATCCTGTGGAGCCGGAATCCAGCGTGCCGGAGGAGAACGAGAGCTCCGAGCCGTCAGGCGGCGGCTCGACCCCGGAGACGGATCCGGGCAGCTCCCCGACCACCGGGGCGGCGCTGCCGGCGGCGGCGATGCTGCTCGCAGCAGTTTCCGGCGCGGCGCTGGTCTTGGTGAAGACACGGACGAAACTGTGAGATAACGCCGGGAGGATGGGGAGAGCCCCATCCTCCCGCTCCCGGGTTTTAGAGAAGGAGGAGAGGCGGCCGTGAACAAGGACGAACGCCGCTGGCACTGGGTATACACGGGCGAGGAATTCCAGTTTGCCGAGGATATTCCCTTTGCTTCCGTGCGGTACAACCACAGCTGGAAGCGCCCGGAGGAGCTGCCGATGCACCGGCACAAATTCACGGAAATCGTGCTGATCCTCCGCGGGCACGCCAGCCATATCATCCATCTGTATCCCACCGGCACACACGTCAGCCAGGTGCGCCGGGGGGACGTGCTGATCATCAATCCTCACGAGGAGCACACCTTCGAGCTAGCGCAGGGCGAAGAGCTGGAGCTTATCAACATCAACTTCACCTCCGAGTTCCTGGACGGGTCCTTCAAGCAGGGGGACGCGGAGGTGCGGATCCTGGATTTCGTCTACCAGCAGCCCATGCTGCCGCCGGATATCCGGTTCAGCAACAAACTGCGACTGGGGGAGGAGGAAATCGAGGAGGTGGTGGCCCTGGTCGCCCGGATTAACCGGGAGATGAAGGCGGGCCGGGTGGGATACCGGATGATGATGGGCTATATCATGGCGCAGATTCTCATGATCATCAGCCGGCGCTATCTGGAGTCCCTCGATTCCGAGGAAAACGAAATGACGGCGGAAATCAAGGACTTTTCCTACATATCCCGGGTAAAGGGGTACATCGAATACCATTACGCCGAGGATATTAAAAAAGAGGAGCTGGCGCGCATCGGCATGTGCAGCGAGCGGCAGCTGTCCCGGAAGTTCAAGCAGCAGATGGGCATGACGGTGACAGCCTACATCAACGAGGTGCGGCTGAATCACGCGCGGGAGCTGCTGCTGCGCACCGACGAGAAGATCACCAAAATCGCGCTCAAGGCGGGCTTTAACGACATCAGCTATTTCAACCGGACCTTCGCGGCGGCGGTCGGCATGACGCCGCGGGAGTACCGGAGCCAGGGGAGCGGACGAGGCGGCCCGGAAGGGACGCCGGCGGAACCAAGTACGCAGGAAAGGGCGGTATAGAGAATGAAACGCAGGAGAATCCTGGCGGGGGCGTCGGCCCTGCTGATCGGCACGGCGCTGCTGGCCGGCTGCAACGGGGGCGGCGGCTCCAAGGGAACGGGCACCTACGGGGGCGTGGACATCGCGAAGCTGGAGAAAACCGACATCCAGCTGGTGGCCCACTACGACGTGGGGCTGGACAACGAGAAATCCGCCATCGGCAAGACAGTCAAATGGTGGAAGGAGAACGTGGGAGGCAACGTCAGCCTCAACGTGGTTTCAGCCGATATCTATCCGACCAAAATCATGGGCATGATCAGCGCGAACAATTCGCCGGATCTGGTGGCGGTGTCCTCCGGCAACTGGATGCCCCGGTTCCCGGTGGCCAACATCATCGAACCGGTCGATCCATACATAAAAAAGGACGATCTGCTGGATTACGAAAAGATGCCCTTTGAGGATTTGTCCTGGAAGGGCCAGCATTACGCTCTGTACACCATGGGCTCCTGGGCCCAATGCATCTGGTACAACAAGACCATGTTCACCAACAACGGCGTCAAGACGCCACGGGAATACTGGGAGGAAGGCAACTGGACCTGGGACACCTTCCTGGAGGTGGCCAAGGAGCTGACCCAGGACACCAACAACGACAAGGCCACCGACCAGTGGGGCTACGCCAACTGGACCCCCGACGTGTTCGCCATGGCCAACAACGCCTCCATGGCGCGGACCAACGCGAACGGCACGGTGGAGATTATCTGGGATCAGGGGCCGTATAAGAATTCCATCCAGTTCGCCCAGGATCTGATGAACAAGCATAAGGTAACGCCTCTCGACTACAGCTATCACGTCAACGCGTTCAAGGGCGGCACCCTGGCCATGACGGCGGGGGATCGGAGCTTCCTAAAGAGCATGTGCGAGGGCATGAACGACGAGGTGGACAACGCCCCGCTGCCGCTGGGGCCCGATCAAAACAAGGACGACGTCCGGTTCATCGGCAACGCCCTGTTCTGGGGGCTGACCAAGGGTGCCAAAAACGTGGACGGCGCGCGGGCCTTCTGCGCGAAGATGCGGGAGTTCACCAAGGAGCTGAAGGATGAGGCGGCCAAGACGCCGGGCGACGAGGAAGCGGGACTCAGCGCCGAGCAGGAGGAAGTCTGCGATTATGCCGACAGCCACTCCCGCCTGGTGTACGAAAACGGGTTCGGCACCTGGGAGACCGAGCGGTGGGAGATGTGGATCGAAGCCACCCTGAACAACACGCCGGTGGCCACCGTGCTGCAGACCTTCAAGCCCATTTTCGAGCGCAACATCAAGGACACCCTGGAGGCCACGCCTCAGGAGATCGAGCCGTTTACCCCGCCGCCCGCCGAGGGCTTTGAAAACAAGGACAGCATCCTGCTGACCCGGGCGGGCCTGCCGGAAAACGGCGTCACCGCGGCGGTGACGGGCGAGGGAGCCATCGGCGGCTCCTCCTCCTTCAAGATCGACTATCCGGACACGGAGGACTGGCTGCTTGCCGCCCGGACGGACGAGAGTAAGGTGAAGCTGCCCGCCTTCCACCGGTATGTCATCAAGTTCGATTACAAGACGCTGAGCGGCGACACCCGGCTGAACCTGACCATCCGGCCCAAGGCGACCATGCTCGATGAGACGGTGAGCTTCGGGTTCGAAACCATCAAGCTCAAGGCCGGGGAGAGCGGCACCTACGAGGGACACATCGATGTGATGTCCCCGAGCGCGGATAACGTTCTGCTGCTGCTGGGCGAGGACACGGTGTTCAGCGTGCTGATTGACAACCTGAGCATCACAGAGGGCTAATCGAAAGGGGCGGACGGAAATGGACGCCGCCGCTGCGAGACAAGGGGGATGGTTCCGTTGAGAAGGCATATGCGGTGGGCCAGGCGGGTTCTGGCCGGAGTCCTGTCCGCCGCCCTGCTGCCGCTGTGCGCGGCGGCGCAGGGGAAACCGGCGGAGGCGGCGGCCCCCTCCGAAGGGGGGATGTCCGCCTTTGGCCGGGACGGCTACGACGCCTACATCGGCCGGTACGCCGACGCGCCCCGGCCGGTGACCGTGGTGCCGGTGCCGGCGGCGGCCTGCGAGGGGACGCCCGCGCCCGAGGTGCTGCCCGTGTTCGAGGGCAAGACGGACGTGGTGGTCTTTGACCAGGCGGAAACCACCCTGACCTGGAAGGTGACGGTGGGGACGGCGGGACTGTACCGGGTGGCGGTGGATTACTATCCGGCGCCGGGGCGCACGGGCAACGTGGAGTTCGACGTGCAGCTCAACGGCGAACGGCCCTTCGAGCAGGCGCAGCAGATCGTGCTGAACCGCCTGTGGAAGGACGAGGCCCCCATGAAGCAGGACAACCGGGGCAACGATCTGCGGCCGACGCAGGTATGCGAGGACGCCTGGCTGACAGCGGATTTCGCTGATAAAGAGGGCATACTCAACCAGCCCTATGAGTTTTACCTACGGGAGGGGACAAACACCCTGTCCCTGGGGCTTATCCGTGAAGGGGTGTATTTGGCCGGGCTGCGGGTATACAATCCCGAGCCGCTTCCCGATTATGCGGCCTATCGCCGGGCGCTCGGCGGCGTCAAGCAGCCGGCGGCGTACCAGCAGAAGGTGCAGGGGGAGGACGCGGCGTACAAGTCGGATCCCTCCCTGTTTCCCATCGCGGATCGCTCCAGCCCGCTGACTGAGCCTTTTGACGCGGCGGCCAGCCGGCTCAACACCATCGGGGGCAGCAACTGGCAGAACGCGGGCCAGTGGATTTCGTGGGAAATCGAGGTGCCGGAGGACGGGGATTACATCCTGGGAATACGGTATCGCCAGGATCTGCTCAAGGGCTTTTCCTCATACCGCCGGGTATACATAGACGACGAGGTGCCCTTTTCCGAACTGCTGGAGGTGGAATACGCCTACGACAAGGACTGGATCGGCGAGCCCTTCGGCGGGGCGGAAAACCCGTATCTGTTCCGACTGTCCAAGGGGCGGCACACCATCCGTCTGGAGGTGGTCACGGGGGACACCAGCCAGACCATCCAGGCGGCGGACAATGTGGTGCTGGCCATGAACCAGGTGTATCGGAAAATCATCATGTTAACCGGCGTGCATCCCGACGTCAACCGGGACTACAACCTAGAGGACGACATCCCCGAGCTGGCCTCCGATTTCGCCGCCATTGCGAAAATGGTGCGCGACGAGGTGGAGCGGGTGGAGAAGCAGTCGGGCCGCAGCAACGCGGACATCGGCCTGCTCAAGGAAATCGGGGTGCAGCTCGACAGCCTTGCGGAGGACCCGGAAAGCGTGGTGGAGCGGCTGGAGAGGTACAAGAACAACGTGACCGCCCTGTCCGCGGCGATTCTCACCATGCGGCAGAAGCCGCTGGAGGTGGACTACCTGCTGGCGGCGAGCCCCGGGACGGTCATGCCCCGGGCCAAGGCCAGCTTTTGGGAATCCCTTGCCGCGGGGGCGAAGATGTTTGTCGCTTCGTTCTTCGTGGATTACAACTTCATCGGCGACGTGGCCGAGGGGGCGACGGTGCTGGACGTGTGGGTGATGTCCGGCCGGGATCAGGCCCAGGTCACCAAGACTCTCATCGACAACCAGTTCACCCCGAAAACGGGGATTGCCGTCAACCTGAACCACGTCAAGGGGACGCTGATGGAAGCGACCATGGCGGGGAAGGGGCCGGACATCGCCCTGGGCGTGGGCCGGACGCAGCCGGTGGATCTGGCGCTGCGGGGCACGCTGCTGGCGCTGGAGGGCTTCGACGGCTTCGAGGAGGCCAAAAAAGATTTTCAGGAGACGGCCTTCGTGCCTTATACCCTGCAGGGGCATGTCTACGCCATGCCGGAGACCCAGATTTTCGACATGCTATTTTACCGCACCGATATTTTTGAAGAGATCGGGGTGGAGCCGCCCGAGACCTGGGACGACCTGTACCGGGTAATCCGTCTGCTGGAGAGGCGAAATCTGGACGTGGGGCTGCCCAGCCTGACGACCCAGACGGCTTCCTCGAGCACCCCGTTCCCCAAGACCTTCGGCAGCATGCTGCTGCAAAACGGGCTGTCCTATTTCAACGACGGGCAGACGGGCACCCGGTTTGACGAGGTGAAGGCCATCGAGGTGTTCACCCAGTATATCGAGCTGTACCGGGATTATTCCCTGCCGGTTTACTACGATTTCGCCACCCGGTTCCGCAGCGGCGAGATGCCTATGGGGCTGGCGCCCTATTCCATGTTCAACGTGCTGTACATCATGGCGCCGGAAATCCGCAATCTCTGGGAGATGCGGCCGGTGTTCGGGGTGCGGCAGGAGGACGGGAGCGTCAACAACCGGGTGGAGGGCGACGGCTCGGGTGCGATCGCCTTCAGCCATGTGAAGAATCCGGAGGACGCTTTCACCTTCCTGCGCTGGTGGACAGGGGAGGAGGCCCAGACGCTGTACGCCCGGGAGATGGAATCCATCCTGGGGCCGGCCGCCCGACATACCACGGCCAACCGGCGGGCCTTTGAGAACCTGGCCTGGTCGGCCTCTGAGCAGAAACATCTCGTCAGCCAGTGGGATAAGGTGGTGGAGCAGCCGGTTATCCCGGGGGCCTACTTCATGTCCCGCAGCCTGAACAACGCGGTGATGGAGGCCGTATACGACAACGGCAATCCGCGGGCGGTGCTGCAGAAGTACAACAAGGATATCAACCAGGAAATTCAGCGCAAGCGCAAGGAATTCAAGCTGGACGCGGAGGAGGGGCGGTCATGAGGAAAACGACACCGGGCGCTTCCCTGCGCCGCAAGCGCCGCCCTAAGCAGCTGCTGGTCAGCTACGCCATGCTGCTGCCCTTTCTGTTCTTCTTCTTTTTGATGTTCGTCATGCCCATTTTCGTCTCCCTGTTCATGAGCTTCACCAACTTCAATATGCTGCAGACCCCGGATTTCGTGGGGTTCAGCAACTACATCAAGCTGTTTTTGGACGACGACGTGTTCGTCACCGCCCTGACCAACACCATGGTGTTCGCCTTCATCAGCGGGCCCATCAGCTATGTGCTTTGCTTTCTGCTGGCCTGGATTATCAGCGATTTGGGGCCGACCCTGCGCTCCATCGTGACGGTCTGCTTTTACGCGCCGTCGGTGGCGGGAACCGGCATCTATGTGGTGTGGCGGCTGATTTTCAGCTCCGATTCCTACGGTATGATCAACGGCCTTTTGATGCGCATGGGGCTTATCGACGAGCCGATTTTATGGCTGACCGATCCGCAGATGAGTCTGGGCATCGTGATTCTGGTGCATATCTGGCTGTCCCTGGGAGCCGGGTTCCTGGCGTTTATCGCGGGGCTGCAGAACATCGATCGCTCCCAGTACGAGGCGGGGGCCATCGACGGCATCCGCAACCGGTGGATGGAGCTGTGGTACATCACCCTGCCCAACATGCTGCCCATGCTGATATTCGGCGCGGTGATGCAGATCGCCAAGTCGTTTGCCGTGGCGGACGTCAGCATGGAGCTGGCCGGGTTCCCCAGCATCAAGTACGCGGCCCATACCATCGACATCCACGCCTTCGATTATGGCTTCGTACGGTTCGAAATGGGCTATGCGTGCGCGATCACGGTGGTGCTGTTCGCCATCATCATCGCGACCAACCAGGTCATTACGCGGGCGCTGAAAAAAGTCGGCAGCTGATAAGCCGGATCCTATACGGAAAGGAGCGGATACAGTGAAATCTGCGCAATCGGCGGCCCTGCGGCGGCCCGTCCGCCCCAGAAGGCAGCTGGCCGTCGGGAAAAAGAAGCTTAACCGCTCGCGGGCGGCCAACGCTTTCATATTTCTGTTCCTGCTGGCCGGGGCCGTCTTTATGGACATCCCGCTGGTATACACCTTTGTCAACGCGTTCAAGCCGCTGGAGGAATTCTTTGTGTTCCCGCCGCGGTTCTATGTCATCCATCCCACGCTGGAGAATTTCAGCGATTTATCCAAGCTGCTGAGCAACATGTGGGTGCCGCTGTCCCGGTATCTGTTCAACAGCGTGTTCGTCAGCGCGGTGGCTACGGTGGGCTGCATCGTGTTCACGGTCATGGCGGCCTTTGTGATTACCAAGCACGATATTCCAGGGAAAAAGCTCATCGACTTCCTTATTGTCAACGCCATTCTCTTTACCGGCAAGGTCATCGGGGTGCCGCAGTATATCGTGCTGTCCTCCATGAACTGGATCGACAGCTTCATGGCCCTGCTGGCCCCCATGCTGTGCATGCCGCTGGGAATGTTCCTCATCCGGCAGTTCATGGACATGGTGCCGGATGAAATCATCGAGAGCGGGCGCATCGACGGGGCCGGGGAGCTGCGGATATGCTGGAAAATCGTGGCCCCCATGGTGCGGCCGGCGGTGATTACGGTATCGATTTTCGTGTTCCAGAGCATTTGGAACTATTCCTCGAGCACGGCGTTTATTTACACCGAATCGCTCAAGACTCTGCCCAACGTGCTGTCCCAGGTATCCAACGGCACCATGGCCCGCGCGGGGGTGGAAGCGGTGGCGGCCCTGATCATTCTGCTGCCGCCGATTCTGTTCTTCATCATTTTCCAGAGGCGGATTATCGAGACCATGTCGTCCTCGGGCATAAAGGGGTGAGTCAGTATGAGATTGCGCAGAGGTCTTGCCATCGGTCTGCTGCTGGCCCTGGCGGCCGCAACGCCGGCGGCCGCCTTCACCCCCTATGAATCCTACAATTACAACGCCTGGGGCGAGAGCGTGCCCATGCCCTCCACCTACGAGGTCGAACAGGTGGCGGACGGGGCGGCCATGGGCGCCGGGGAGCTGAAGGCGCCGGCCGACCTGTTCGCAGCGGGGGAGAACGTGTATATCCTGGACGCGGGGAACGGGCGGGTGCTGGTGACGGATACGCAGCTGCGGCTGCAGCGCACGCTGGAGAACCCGGATTTTGTGGGCGGCGCGGGCCTGTTCGTGGACGGGCAGGGGGCGTTGTATGTCGCCAACAAGGACGCGGGAAAAATCATTCGGACCGACAAGGACGGCAAGACCCTGTCCGCCTTCGGCAAGCCGGTGGGGGAGGAGATCCCCGATTCGCTGGATTTCAAGCCGGTCAAGGTGGCGGCGGGGCTGGAAGATTCCCTTTACATTGTGTGCGAGGGATCGTTCCAGGGAATTATGGAGACCGATTATCAGGGCAATTCCCTGGGATTTTACGGCAGCAACCGGGTGGAGGCCAGCCAAATCGATTTGTTCTGGCGGCGGCTGTTCTCCAAGGAACAGCGGGAAAACACCAAAAACATCGTGCCCATCGAGTACGCCTCCCTGGACATCGACGGCGCGGGCTTCGTATACGCGGTCACGGCGGAATCGAAAAACTCCCAGTATGAAATCAAGAAGCTGGATCCCAAGGGGATGAATATCCTGCGGGTGCGGGCGGCGGAGGACATGGTGCCCGGCGTCAAGCTGAACATGGGTGACTACGGCGATCTGGAGGTCAGCTACGAGCGGGGGCAGAAGACCGACACCCGCTTTGTCGATATCAAGGCGGACGACGACGGATTCCTGTACGCGCTCGACGGGCAGCGGGGGCGGGTGTTCCAATACGACAACGACAGCAATCTGCTGTGCGTGTTCGGCGATATGGGAGAGCAGGCGGGTACCTTCCGCCGGCCGGTGAGTGTGGAGAGCCTGGGGGATCGGGTGCTGGTGCTGGACAGCGAGAAGGGAAATGTGACCGTTTTCCGACCCACGACGCTGGGCGGAACCATCCGGCAGGCGGTTTCCCTGTACAACCGGGGGCTGTACGAACAGTCGAAAGAGGTGTGGCTGCGGGTCAACCGGATGTCCACCAACTACGAGCTGGCGTATACGGGCCTCGGCAAGGCGCTGTACAACGAGGGTGATTTCGCCGGGGCGATGAAATATTATAAGCTGGCGTACGACAAGCGGGGCTACGACGACGCCTACACCGAGTACCGCAAAGAGTTCATACGGGGGCATTTCGGCTGGCTGCTGCTCGCGCTGGCGGCGGGGATCGCCTTGCTGGCGGTGGGGGTACGGCAGATACGCAAACGGCATCCTCTGGCCCGGGTGTTCCGGGGGGAGCGCTATCTGCCGGTGGGGTATTATCTGACCAAGCCCTTCAAGGCCTCGGACGACGTGCGGATGATGGATCAGGGCGGACTCGGAGCGGCGGCGGTGATCATGGCGCTGCTGGTGCTCAGCCGGATTGTCTCCATGGGGATGACGGGGTTCCTGTTCAACAACCAGCGGCTCGAGAACATCCAGACGGGACAGGAAATTCTTCTGGTTTTCGCCCTGTACGGCGGGTTCGTCCTGTGCAACTGGGCGGTATCCACTTTGGTGGGCGGCGAGGGACGCCGCCGGGACGTGGCCGTCGTCGCCGGGTATTCCTTTGTTCCCATGGTGGTGGGAAATCTGGTGTGCGCGGTGCTGTCCAACGGACTGACGCTGCGGGAGAGCGGCATACTCGGCATCGTCTCGGCCGCGGCGACCGCCTATTCCTTCATCCTGCTGTTCATCGGGGTGATGACGGTGCACCGGCTGACGGCTCTGGGCGCGGCGGCGAATATCCTGCTGACCCTGGTGGGGATGCTGCTGCTGCTGTTCTTGCTGGTGCTGGTGTACGGCCTGACCAGCCAGATGGTGGTCTTTATTCAAAACATTCTGACAGAAATACTCTACCGCGTATAGGAAAGGCAGGTGGCGGCGAATGCGGAAAGCAAACGGCTTCAGGGAAGCCTGGCGCGGTGTGCGCGCGGCGGCGAACCGCCCGGGCATGCTGCGGCGCATCGTGCGGACGGGGCTTCTCTGCCTGCTGGCCCTGGCGGTGCTGGTGCCGGCGGTGTATGTGGCCGGTCTGCCCCGGGGAAAGGCGGACGCGGCGGCGGTGAACGGGACGAGGCCGGGAGAAAGCGATGCGCGCTCTCTTACCATAGACAAGGCGACGGGCGCCGTCAGCGTGACCACCGGAGAGGGGGCTGTGTGGCGGAGCAATCCCACCCCCGATGAGGTGGCGGCCGACACGCTGGCCAAGGGTGTGTACAAGATGACCATGCTGTCCCAGCTGGTCATCCGGTATGTGGACGAGGACAACCGTAGTTATACGGCCACCACCTACGCCAACGCGCTGGACTCCGGCCGGCGGGCGCCGGATATTACGGGGGGCGGGGACGCCTACCGGGTGACCTACCGCTTTCCGACCGGGAAGGCGGCGGAGAACCGGTATCTGAGCGTGGCGGTGGAATATGCGCTGCTCAACGGCTATCTGCAGGTGCGGGTGCCCTTTGACGGCATCAAGGAAAACGACAGGTTCAAGCTGGTGGATATTTCCCTGCTGCCCTATTTTGGGGCGGGGTCGCCGGAGGATGAGGGGTATTTCCTGCTGCCCGACGGCAACGGGGCGGCGATTGATTTCAACACCCCGCGCACCGGCGCGGTGGAGTACGCGGCCGAGGTATATGGCCGGGACCCCAGTCTCAAGCAGCAGCAAAAGGGCGCGGTGGCGCAGCCGGTCAGCCTGCCCTTCCTGGGTATCCGGCGGGGACAGGACGCCCTGCTGGCCATCGCGGCCGAGGGCGGCGAGCTGGCCACCATCAGGGCGGCGGCTTCCGGCATGAGCACCCAGTGGAACAGCGCGTATTTCACCTTTCGCTACCGGGAGACGGACAACATCACCCTCAACGAAATGTCCTGGAGCGAGCGGGTGCTCCCCTATCTGGGAGAGGTCAACGGGGATGTGGAGGCGTTCACCGTCCTGTACAGCTTCCTGCCCAGGGGGCAGGCCGACGAGGCCGGCATGGCGGCCGCCGGCAGGCGGTACCTGATGCAGGCGTACGGGATGGAAGCGCCGGAAACGGGAAGCGCCCCGCTGTATATCGATTTGTACATGTGCGTGGAGCGCACCAAGGCGATGCTGGGGCTGCCCTACAGCGGCACGGAGGTGCTGACCTCCTTCGACCAGGCCATCCGGCTGCTGGACGAGATACGGAGCGTCCACCAAGGCGGGGTGGTGGTGCGGCTGAACGCTTGGCGCGCCGATGAAAACCGGGGAATGGTGTCCGACCGGCTGGATGCGGAGGACGCCATCGGCGGGAAGAAGGGGCTGGACGCCCTGATACGGTACGCCCAGGAGCACGAGGACGTGGTGCTCTGCCCGGCGGCGGATTTCACCCGGGCCCAGAAGAGCGGAGGAAGCTTTCTGGCCCTGTTCCAGGCCGCCCGCAATGTCAGTGGCTCCATCGCCGAGGCGGCGGACTTCCTGCCCAGCACCAAGACCAAAAATACCCTGCAGGATCCCGGCTATTATCTCAACCCCGCCTATTCCCGGAATCTTCTGGAGCGCTTTGCGGCCAGGCTGAAAAAGCGGAGCGGGTCGCCGCGCGTGGGGATTGCGGTGGACGGCTACGGCAGCCTGCTGTACGCCGATGCGCACACCTCGGTGTTCGACAGGCTGTTCGCCCGGCAGGCCAGCGACCGGGCCGGATCGGCCGCCCAGTGGCAGGCGGGGCTGCGGCGGGCGGGGGAGAGCTTCGAACGGGTGCTACTCGACGGGACGGCCGCTTACGCCCTGCCCTTTGCCACCGACGTGACGGGCATCCCCCTGACCTCCAGCCGGTACACCATCTTCACCCGGGAGGTGCCCTTCCTGCAGATGGTGCTCCCCGGCATGACGGCGGCGGCCGGGGAGCCGGTCAACATGGCGGAGGAGCCGGAGACCTACCTGCTTCAATGCTTGCAGGGCGGCACGGCGCCGCTGTTCGCTTTCACGGCGGAGGAGACCTCCCGGCTGAAAAACTCCCGCCTGGACGACTTATACGATACCCAGTACGCCCAGTGGGCCGCGGATTTGTCCGCGCTGCTGGAGAACTACCAAAAGACCGCGGCCGCGGTAAGGGGACGGGCAATCACCGGGTGGCGGGAGGAAAACGGCCAAATCGTCACCACCTTCGAGGGAGGGGCGCGGCTCCTCATCGACTATGAAAACAAGACCGCCGTTCTGCAGTAAGCCGCCGCGGGGCGGGAAAGGGGGAAACGGAGAATGCGGTGGAAAAGGACGCTGGAAAAGCGCAGGGCCTTTACCGGCTGGATGTTTGTACTGCCCTGGATAGTCGGCGTGATTCCCTTCTTCATCATCCCGCTTATCAGCACGCTGTATTATTCTCTGGGCGAGTTGAAGCTGGCGGCGGGCGGGATCGATGTGACCTTTCTGGGAGGGGAGAATTATCTGGCGCTGTTCACCAAGGATCCGACCTTTGTCAAGGAGCTGGTCGGAAGCTTGAAAACCATGCTGACCGAATCCTTCATGATCCTGGTGTTCGGGCTGTTTTTCGCGCTGCTGCTTAACCAGAAATTCCATGGGCGCACGGTGGCGCGGGCAATTCTGTTCCTGCCGGTTATCGTCACCTCCGGCGTGGTAATCTTCATCCTGAAGAACGATTCCACCGCGTCCAGCTTGATGAGCGGGGGAGGCTCCCAGGGGTTTATTCAGCTGACGGCGGTCAGCCAGCTCCTCTCCCGCATCGGGCTGGGGCAGGAGTTTGTGGACACCGTCACCGGCCTGATGAGCAGCATTTTCGATTTGCTGTGGAAGTGCGGCGTGCAGACCCTGCTGTTTCTCAGCGGCCTGCAATCGGTGCCCTCCAGCTTTTACGAGGCGGCCAGCGTCGAGGGGGCCAGTTCCTGGGAAAAATTCTGGAAAATCACCTTCCCATCCATCGCGCCCATCCTCCTTATCGGCATCGTGTATACCATTGTGGATTCCTTCACGTATTACGGCAACAACATCATGCTGAGGGCCATCTCGCCGGCGCTGGACAATCTGCGGTATTCTTACGCGGCGGCGATGTCCCTGACATACAGCGCCATGGTCATGGCCGTGCTGGGGCTGGTGTTCCTGCTGGTGGGCCGGCGGATTATCTATACGGAGAGGTGACGCGCCATGGCGAGAAATCATTGGATAACCGAGGACAACCGCTTCAACCGGCAGGCGGCGGCGCGCAGCTGCTGGTCGCTGGTGCGCGCCGTCATCCTCATCGAGACCAGCTTTGTGCTGCTGTATCCGCTGCTGTACGCGGTCAGCGTCGCTTTCCGGCCGCCGGCGCAGCTCAACGACCCGGTGGTCATCTGGATCCCGAAGTCCCTGACGCTGGACAACATCCGGCAGGTGTGGGATTTCATCGAGTTCCCGAAGCTGTTGGGCAATACGGTGCTTATCGACCTGTTCAGCACGCTGTTCCAAACCCTGTCCTGCTGCGTGGTGGGATACGGCTTCGCCCGGTTTGCCTTCAAGGGCAAGGGTCTGCTGTTCGCGGTGGTGATTCTGACCATCGTCATCCCGCCCCAGGCGGTCACCATCTCCAATTTCATGCAGTTCAAGCAGATGGGGATACTGGATACGCCGCTGGCGTTTTATCTGCCCGCCCTGACGGCCAACGGGATTCGCTCGGGCCTATTTATCTTCATATTCCGGCAGTTTTTCCGGGGGATGCCGGTGGAAATCGAGGACGCGGCCTATGTGGACGGATGCGGGCCGGTTAGAACCTTCCTGCGCATCATGCTGCCAAACGCCCTGTCCCCGGTACTGATCGTGTTCCTGTTTTCCTTGGTATGGTATTGGAACGATACCTTCTTTTCCGGCATGTATCTCGATCAGTTCAAGACCCTATCGGTCACGCTGGAGGTGCTGAAAAACAATCTGGGCGTTATGCTGCCCGGCCTGCAGGCCGACCAGTTCACCATTTCGGCTTATCTGCAGGCAGGGGTCCTTCTCATCGTGGCACCGGTTTTGCTGATTTATATTCTCCTGCAGAAGTATTTTACCGAAAGCATCACCCGCACGGGCCTCATTGGTTAGCCCGGCTACCATATAAGGAAATGGCAGGTATCGGATTATGAACGCTAGTATGGCTACGGCCGCCGCACCCGTCCGGAGCGGGGCGGCGATGACCTACGATCAATATTTCGACAAGGTATACGGCGGCTGGTTCGGCAAGTGCCTGGGGGGCGCGGGAGGCGCCCGCTGCGAGGGCATCAAGCAGAAGCTGGACGTCACCATGCGCCAGGTGTTGGACAAGGACATCCCCAATGACGATTTGGACATCCAGCTGCTCTGGCTGACGGTGCTGGAGGAAGAGGGGCCGGCCGTCACCGCCGACGATTTGGCTGAGGCGTGGCTGGCCCACTGCTGGTATCCGTTCGGGGAATACGGGTATTTCATGCGCAACGCCCGGCGGGGAATCCGCCCGCCCTATTCCGGCGGGTTCAACAACGCCTATTTCAAGGAGGGGATGGGTTGCCCCATCCGCTCGGAAATTTGGGCGTTCGTTCATCCCGGAGATCCGGACGCGGCGGTGGCCATGGCGCTGCAGGACGGCAGCCTCGATCACGAGGGCAATTCCTGCTGGGGAGAGGCTTTCTTGGCGTATATCGAAAGCGAGGCTTTTTTCGAACAGGATATCCGGCTACTGCTGCGCCGCGGGCTCGGTGTGATCGGCGAATCCTGCCGGATGCGGGACTGCCTGACCATGGTGCTGGACAGCTTTGAGAAGGGCCGTTCCTTTGAGGAGATCAGGGACGCGATCCTGCTGGATTATTCCCACCCGGATTTCACCAATTCGGTACAGAACCTGGGGTTTACGGCGCTGGCGCTGCTGTTCGGCGGGGGAGACATGGAAACCACCATCAACCTGGCTCTGCGCTGCGGCTACGACGCCGACTGCACCTGTGCGTCGGCCGGGGCGGTGGTGGGGATACTCTCCGGGTATCGGGCGATCGACGAGGGGCTCAAGGAGCTGCTTCAGGACAAATTCGTCTGCGGGATCGACGTGACCCGGCCGGACGACACCATTTTGACCCTGGCTCGGGACACCTGCGCCGTCGGCGTGGGGCTGCATCCCGCCGCAGTGGAGGGGGTGCCGGAGGACATGGCGATCCCCGCCTGGGAAAAGGCGGAGCCGGCGGTCGGCGTCACCGTGGAATATCTGGGGCGGCCGGCCATCGGGTTCGGCGACGCTTGCCCGCTGCTGGTGCGTGTGCATAACGGCACCGGCCGGACGGCGGCCGGGGAGGTGCGTTTCACCGGCCTGCCGGAAGGATTCTCGGCGGAACTCGAGGCACCGGCTGTCCTGCGGCTGGGACCGGGGGAAGAGGCGGCGGTCAAAGCAGTCTGCCGTACGGCGGCGGGCGGCTTCCGGCTCAGCCAGACGAACTGGCTGCGGGCTGGTCTGTTCGGTGCGGACGGCGCGGAGATCGCGGGCCATTTCTTCGGTATCGTGGGCGCGATGGAATGGCGGGTAAGCGGGCCGTTCATCGAGGAGTATGACGAGACCGAACGCCGGGATTATCCCTCCTGCCACGCGGATAACAGCACGCTGCCGGGGATCGAGGCCCTGTTCTCCAACATGGCTGACCCGACCAAGGCGTATCTGGACGAGGAGGCGTACGTGGCTTCTCCCCTCTCGTTCCCCTGTTCCCGGCTGATGACGGCCTACGAGGACAAACTCCCGCTGGACGAAACCTTCGGCTTTACCGGCGAGGCCACCTTCTATCTGACGACGGATTTCTGGTTCCCGGAGGAGGGGGAGCGGTGGCTGGTCATCGGCAACAACGACGCCTTCAAGCTGTGGCTCAACGGCGAGCTGGTGCGGGAAAATCAGGAGGTGCGCAATTGGCAGCCCCACTGCCACGGCGATATCGTGCGGCTGAAGCAGGGGCGCAACCGCATTTCCCTCAAGCTTACCAAGCGGAGCAAAACCCTGGAGTTTTCCCTGGGGATACGCCGGTACGAAGGCAACCACTATCACCGGATGCCCTGGGAAACCGAATACGCGTCCATTAAAATGCCCGAAGAGAAAGGATGAGTTCTGCGATGAAAAAGGTCCAAAAGCTATTGACAGCCCTGACGGCCGCCGCCCTGCTGGCGGTCGGCTTCGGCACGGCGTCCTCGGCGGAAACGCTGGCCTATCCTATCAAAGTCTATGGGGACGACAAATCCGGCGCGGCCATGAATCAGGGCACCTGGGATCAGTTCTACACCTCCGGCTACTATGTGTATTTCCAAATCGATTTTAATGTGAAATGCACCTTTGAGACCAGCATGGTCAACCAGCAGGTGACAGGCGACGCCGATTTGAAGCCCGGTGCCAACACCAAAATTAAATTCAACGGCAAGACGGTCAAGCAGCTCAACGACAGCCTGGGCGATTCCTATGGCATTATGATCGCGTATGAGCCCAACGACGACAAGAATCTGCGGATGTCCGTGTGGATCGGCGGCGCGCGGGGCGAGCTGTTCAACAAGGATCTTTACGACACCTTTACAGTGGAAATCCTGGAGGGCTTAAAGGTGCCGGGCGAGGGCTATGCCAAGGGCAACGGCAAGGTCGTCAACGCCAGCCCAGCCAAATACAAGCTGTCCATCGCTGATCTGGAATACGGCAAACAGACCTCCAACCCGAATTACAATCAGGATAAGGCCGACTGGGTTAAGCCGCTGTTCGAGAACCTGAAGAGCAAGTGGGAAAAGGTGTCGGGCGCCAACCCTCCCGGCGGGCAGACTCAGACCCCCACCAAGCCAGCCACCACCGCCACCCCCAAGACGGAAGGCCCCGCCAAGACCCAGACTCCCGGCAAAACCGAGACGACCACCACCGCGGCGTCATCTGACACAACCGCCGCGACCCAGGACACCAACCCGACGGAAGGACCGGCCGACACGACGGCCGCGCCGGAAACCACCGCGGCCAACTCCTCGGCTCAGCCGACCGGCGGGGAAGAAGGCTCGTCGAATGTGCTGCCTATCGTACTGATTGTCATCGGCGTGCTGCTTGTGGGCGGCGCGGTCACCGCCTTCCTTCTGCTTCGCCGCCGTCAGACGCCGACGGACAACGATCCGCAGGAATAACACCTTCCTGCCAATGAAAGAGACGCGAGGTACGCCATGAACATCAAAGACATCCGGCTTTCCAAGAAAGCCCAGACCATATTGCTGGCGGCCGGCTGTACGGCGGGCGCCGTGCTCATCGGCGTCAGCGCCCTGCTGCTCGCGCTGCCGAAAAAGCCGCTGCCGGTGGAGGGGGACGGTTCCTCCGGGCTGTCCTCTGCCTACGCGGTCAGCAGCGGGGAAAGCGAACCGGCGGGGGAGACGGGGACCACCGCCGGCGGCGCGGCCACGCCGGACAGCTCCGGCGGCGTGACGAAAAAGACGACCTCCGGCCCGACCCAGGCCATTCCCGCCCCGCCGGATCCGTCGGGGGTGAACAAACCCACCGATAAGCCGGTATCGGCCCAGGTGAAAATGGAGAACGGCCTGCCCAAGCTGTACATCAACAGCAAGCAGAACCCGCCGCTGATGATTTTCGGCAACGTGGGCTCGGCCTACTCGCGTAAGACCGTCGAACGGCTGGAAAACGAATGGGCTTACGCCCGGGACAGCGGGGTCAACATCGCGAGCGTGTACATCGAGCCGGCCTGGATGATCAGCCATGAGCGATTCGACACGGCGGAGCTGGATCGGGCGCTGATGTCGGTGCTGTCGGTGAACCCGGATTCCTTCATTCTGCTGCGTGTGGGGCTGAGCCTGGGCGGCGACTGGGACGGCAATCCCGGGAAAATGTGGCTGGACAAAAATCCGGACGATCGCTGGAAGGCAGTCAACGGCTCCACGGGCAACGAGGATACCGTATCCTGGGCGTCGGACAAATGGTTCAAGGACAACAACGGGTACGACGCGCTGGGCATCCTGTCCAAGATTATCGACTACATCAACAGCGATCCCTATTACGCCGCCCGGGTGGTGGGGTATCATCCCTGTGTGGGCGAATGGTTCGAGCCCTACTGCCGGGAGAAGGGCGCCGACGCTTCGGTAACCAACACGAAGAAGTTCCGCGCCTGGCTCAAGGACAAATACAAGACCGACGCCGCGCTGAAAGCCGCCTGGGCGGACGGGACGGCGACCCTGGCGAGCGCGGCGGTGCCCGATGTGCCGGGCAACGGCGGGCGCACCGAGACCCGCAGCCTGCTGACCGAGAAAAGCGACACCCGGACTATCGATTTTTATGAGTATACCCAATGGCTGGTGGCGTCCCGGATCAAGGAGTTCAACAAACTGGTCAAGCAGAAAACGAACAACCGCTGCCTGACCGTGGCCTTCTACGGCTATGAGATGGAAGTGGTGACCCCACTGAGCGGGCATAACGCCGTGGAGGCGCTGCTTCAGGACAAGAACATGGACGCCCTGGTCAGCCCCATTTCCTATCACGACCGCAACGAAGGCGGACTGGGCGGCTTTATGAGCCCGGTGGACGCGGTGCAGTCGGCGGGAAAGCTGTGGATCGTAGAGGACGATATCCGTCTTCTCAACAACCCGGACGACCCCGACGCCAGCTACAATCCGGCGGCGGGCAGCGTCGCCGCCGCGCTGGAGATTCACAAGCGGGAGATGGGCGCGCTGCTCATCCGTGGAGCGGGCACCTGGTTCATGGATTTGTGGGGAAGCGGCTGGCTGGATCATCCGGATATCTGGAAGAACATCGGCAACCTGTATCCGCTGTACACCAGCTATACGGGCAAAATGACGGTATCCAGCGGGGACAAGACGGCGTTCCGGCCGCAGGTGGCGGTGATTCTCGACGAGGACGGCAGCTATCGCTACGCCATGCCGATGAAAACCGGGTTTGACTCCCTCTCCTACGGGATGCGGGAGGAGCTGTACCGCGCCGGGCTGACCTACGGATTCTACACTACCGCCGATCTGGTCAAGGGGACGATCCCCTCCAGTGTTAAGCTGTTCCTGTTCCCCAACGCGTTCCATATCGACGACAAGGAGATGCAGGGAATCAAGGCGTATCAGAAAAACGGAAACACCCTGTTCTTCCTGGGGGGCTTCGGGGATAACTCCGCCGCCCGGATCACCGAGATGACGGGAATGACGGCGAACAAGAGCGGTACCATGACCTCGAATATCGTCCTCAAGGGTTCTCACGCCCTGACGGCGGGGCTGAGCAGCGTGGCGCCCTCCTTCCTGACAAATCCCTCCTGGTCGATTACCAACGCGACCGTTTTGGGACAAAGCGAGGGCTTGAACACCCTGGCGGTTAAGGAGAACAACGGTTGGAAATCGGTGTACATGGGGGCCGCCAAGCCGGATCGCGCGTTCCTGCGGAACCTGGCGAAGTTTGCCGGCGCCAATGTGTTTATGACCAGCGGCGACACCTTCTTCGGCAACGACAATCTGGTGGTGGTGCACACCCAGAAAAACGCCTCCGGCACCCGGAAGGTCACCTTCCCGTCCAAATGCGACGTGTACGATTATTTCCGCGGCAAGTGGTATACCGGCGTCTCGTCCATCGATTTGCCGGTGGAGGGCGCGAAGACCTACTACCTGTTCTATGGCGACAAGGCGAAGCTGACGGCCCAGGGCTATTATGGGATGAAATGACGGAGGCGCGTATGTGGAAAACGGATTTTAGCGGCATTCAGGGGAAAGATCCGGCCTTAGCGTGCCGTGTGGAGACGGTGGACGGTGTTCCCCGCCTGTTCATCGGCGGAAAGGAGACGGCCCCGTTTCTCTTCTTCGGCAACAGCGAGGCGGAAAACTGGGAGCCAGTGCTGGCGGATGAAATCCGGATGGCGGCCGGACGGGGGATTCACCTGCATTCCTTGGTGCTGCATCTGCCCTATATCGCGCCGGGCACCGACTGGCGGCAGGCGGATTTCTCCCATTTTCAAAAGGTGATGGACTACTGCATCGCGGCCGATCCCGAGGCGCTGGTGTTTCCCCGGATTTGCATGCACCATCCGGGGGTGGACTGGTGGCGGGAGCATCATCCCGAAGCGCTGGTGGTGTACGCGACCGGCAAAACGGGGGGGCCGAACATTGCGAGCGAGGAGTGGCTGAAGCAGGAGACGGACGCCCTTCTGGCCATGCTGGAGTATGTGCGGGCGCATCCCGACTACGACCGGCGGATTGTGGGATATCACATCTTTCCCCAGTATGTCGGGGAATGGATGAGCATGAACGGCCACTGCGACGGGGTGGACCTCAGCGAGGCCAACCGGGCGATGTTCAACAGCTGGCTGAAAGAGCGGTACGGCACGGACGAGGCGCTGTCGGCCGCCTGGGGCCGCCGGGAGAGGCTGGGACAGGCGGCCATTCCGGTGCCGCCCAACAACGTGAATTTCCAGGAGGAGTGCCGCGGGCTGTTCCTGGACGTGGAGAAGCAGCGGGATGTGCTGGACGTTTACGATTACATCTCCGACTTGACGGCCCGGCGGATTGAAGAGCTGTCCGAGGTGATCAAGCGGGGCACCAACGGCAAGAGCCTGGTGATGCATTTTTATGGGTACCTGTTCGAGCTGGGCGACCCGAAGACGGGACACCAGGCGCTGCGGCAAGTGCTGAACAGCCCGTATGTGGATGTGCTGTGTAGCCCGGTAGGGTATCTCGACCGGCTGACGGGAGGCGTGCTGTCCCTGATGGCGCCGGTGGATTCGGTGCACGCTCACGGCAAGCTCTGGATGGTGGAGGACGACACCAAGACCCATCTGGAGCCGCCGTCCACCGAGGACTATGGAGATCCCTTCAACCACCGAATCGAAACGGCGTGGGACACGGCGATGATCCACAAGCGCAACATGGCGGTCATTCTTTCCAGAGGACTGGGTGTGTGGTGGATGGATCTCTGGTCCCACGGCTGGCTGAGAGACGAGGGGATCTGGGAGAATATCGAGTCGCTCTGCGCCTTTTATCAGGCGTATCTGCCGCAGCTGAAGGGCGGATACAGCCCCGAGGTGGCGGTGGTGGGGGATGAGGACGGCATCAAGGCCTTCCGGGATCCCTGGAACCAGGCCAAGGCCGTGCTGCAGCAGAACATGCCGGCGCTTTACCGCAGCGGCGTGTCTTTTGGGCTGTATCTGCTGGACGACGTGCTCGATGGACGGGCGGCCGCGGACTGCAAGCTGTATATTATTATCGGCGCCTACCGGCTCACGCGGGACAAGGCGGAGCGGCTGAAGGCCCGCTTGCATCGGGATGGCAAGACGGTGCTGTGGCTCTATGGGGCCGACACGGCGGCGCGGACCTTCAGTGAGGAGGTCACCGGGTTCCGTACAGAGGCGCTGCCGGGGGAAAGGCGTCCCCTGCTGGAGGGCTGTCATCCCGAGGCGTACGCGTACGCCGTCCCAGTGGCTCCGGTGTATGCGGTGACGGATCCGGACGCCCGGTGCCTGGCGCGATTCCAAGGGACGGACGCCTGCGGCTTTGCGGTCAAGGACATGGGGACGTGGACATCGCTGTATTATGGCGGGCTGTCTCTCAGCGAGGAGGCGATCCGTCAGGCGGCGGCAATTGCGGGGGCGCATGTGTTTGCCGATGGCAACGACGTGCTGATTGCCGGGCAGGGCTTTATCGGCCTGTATGCCCGCTCAGAGGGGGTCAAGACCCTGCGCCTGCCCGGCCGCTATACGGTTTACGACGAGGAAGGCCGCCCATTGTGCGGGCCGGTATCGGCGTTTGAGGTGACCTTCCGGCGGCACGAATGCCGGTATTACACCTATCGATAAATACCAAATCCCCCGCCTTGGCGGGGGATTTGGCGTAGGAGTGAAAGCGTATGCTGGAGTACGAGCGGTTCCGAAACCCGCCGGAAGGATACCGGCCCATGCCCTTCTGGTTCTGGAACGATCGCATCGAGGAGGACGAAATCACCCGCCAGATGACCCGGATGAAGGAGCAGCAGGTGGAGGCCTTCTTCATTCACGCGCGGCATGGGCTGCAAACACCCTATCTGTCCGAGGAGTGGTTCGCGCGGATAGGGCACGTTCTGCGGGAGGCGCAGCGGCTGGAAATGGGCGTCTGGCTGTACGATGAGAACAATTTTCCTTCTGGTTATGCAGGGGGGCGGGTGCTGGCGGAGAACCCCGCATTCTGCGGCAAGAATCTGCGGATGCGGGTGGTGGAGGCGGGAGAGCCGCTGACGCTCCCGGAGGGAAGCCGGTTGGAGGCCGTCTTTGTACTGGACGAGGCGGGCCGGTTTGTGCGGCGGGACGCGCCCTCTCTGAGCCAGCGCCGCTGGCTGTTCACGGTGACGGACACCCACTGGAAAACGGCTTTCTCGGAGGAGCTGTACATCGACGTGCTGAATCCCGCGGCCACGCAGGTGTTTCTGCGGGTGACGCATGAGGAGTACCGCCGCCGGTTCGGTTCCCTGTTCGGCACGGTCATCCGGGGATTCTTTTCCGATGAGGCGGGGTTCTACAACAATTTACAGCTGGCCCCGTGGTCGGATCCGGGGGACAACGATACCCTGGTCTGGAGCGCGGGGGTGCCGGCGTATTTCCGTGAAAAGAACGGGTACGATCTGCTGGATCAGCTTCCCTTCCTGTTTATCTGGGATCCCGCGCGGTCACCCCGGGTGCGGCGGGATTTTCATGACACGGTCTGTTCCCTGTACCGGGAGAGTTTTCTGCTGCCCCAACGGGCCTACTGCGAGCGATACGGCATGGCCTTTGTGGGGCACCTCCACTGCGAGGATTATCTTCATCTGCAGATTGCCACCCAAGGGGATTTTACCAGGGCGCTGGCGGCCTTCTCCTATGCGGGCTGCGATCGGATCGAGTACAGCGGCGAGAAGCTGACTGAAAAATTGGTAAGCTCGGTCGCGAATCAGTATGGGCAGGAGAGGGTATTGTCCGAATCGTTTGCCCAGGGCGGCTGGGGGTTCACGTATGCGGATTTACGGCGCTGGACTGATTACCAGCTGGTACGGGGCGTCAATTTGGTGGTGCCTCACGCGTTTTACTATTCGGTGCGGGGGGAGAGAAAGTTGGACTGCCCGCCCTCCTATTTTCTGCAAAGTCCGGGCTATCCCTGGTACCATTTGTATGCCGGGTACGCCGGTCGGTTGAGCGCCGTGCTGTCCGGCGGGCGGCCCCTATGTCATTTGGCGGTGTATTATCCCACGGCGGCGGGACAGGCGCTTTACGACCCGGCCGATCGGGAAGCGGTCCGGCGGCTGGATCGGGATGTGCAGGACATCGCCCTGGGGCTGCAGGAGGCGTTGTACGATTACCAGTTCATCAACGACGAGGCGCTGGACGGCTTACAGCCGCAGGAAACGGGCTTTTGCTGCGGACGGTGCGTGTTCCGCGCCCTGCTGATTCCGGCGGCGCCGTATCTGCCCATGCAGGCGATGGAGGCTATCGCCCGTCTGGCGGAGCGGGGGATCCCGGTGGTTTTTCTCAAGGAACGGCCGCGATGCATGGATCCGGCCCAGCAGGCACTGTTCGAAGAACGGTTGGCGGCGGTGCTCGCGTTACCGAATGCCGCGTATGTGGACGATTACCGTTTATACCGCCAATACACCTATCGCTTCGATCCTGGCTGCCTGTGTGCGGCCGAAGGATTTGAGGAGGCTGTTCAGCCGCTGGTGCGGACGGAAGACCGGATAAGCGGCGTGAGCTGCATGGCGCGGGAGTATGAAAATGGACGGGTATATTTCCTGGTCAACGAACAGGACGGGGAGCGGACGCTGCGCGGCCGCTTCCGCGAAAGCGGAGCGCCGGTGATTTGGGAGGCCCTGACTGGCGAACGGCATGCCTGCCCGTACAGACTGGTTCGGGATGGTGTGGAGCTGGCTCTCGCGCTGCCGCCCTATGGTTCTATGCTGGTGGTGTTCGGGGATGACGTCCCGTCCGCCGCACCGGAAAAACGTCTGGAGCGCCGGGTATATCTGGACGGGGACTGGACGCTGCGCATCGACGGGCAGGTGCTGACTGGCGAGCTGTGCGGATGGGAAGAGCCATTACCGACCTATTCGGGCGAAGGCGTATACGAATACACGGTGGAACTGGGGGAAGAGGCGGACGCGGGGACCGCCGTTCTCTCCCTAGCAGAGGTAAACAGTCTGTGCGAGGCGGAGATAAACGGGCGGTCGGCGGGCGTGCTTCTCTGGCGGCCCTACCGTCTGGAAACCGGGTTGTTTCATGCGGGAACGAACCATATCCGCCTGAAGGCGGTCAACACCCTGGCCAACGCCTATGAGGGGCGGCCGCTGCCTTCGGGGATCCGCGGGCCGGCGGTTCTCGATTTGTTGAGGGAGGAATCGAAATGACACCGCGGGACATCTTTTTAAACACACTGAATTTTCAGCCGGTATCCCGGCTGCCCAGGGTGGAATGGGCGGCCTGGTGGGATAAAACCATCGCCCGCTGGGAGAATGAGGGGCTCCCCAAGGGATTGTCCTTCGAGGATTCGCTTCGGTATTTCGGGCTGGATGTTATGCAGTGCCTGATGGCCCAGGCGGGCAAGGCATCCATCCATAATGAAGAGGAGTACGAAGCGGTTCGGGGAGAGCTGTATACCGACCGGCTGATTGACACGGTGGTGGAAAATGCCCGCCGGCTCCTGCCGGCACAGGAGCGGGGGGCGTGTATCGTCCGGCTGTTCCTGGACGGGTTCTTCTGGCATCCGCGGGATTTGCTGGGCATCGAGGATCATCTGTATGCGTTTTATGATCAGCCGGATTTGCTGCATCGGATCAACGACGATTTGCTGGAGTATGAACTGCGGGTGCTCGATCGGCTGCTGGACGTGATGCGGCCTGATTTAGTCGGGATTGCCGAGGATATGTCCTACAACAACGGCCCCATGCTGTCCAAAGCCTGCTACGACGAGTTTCTGCACCCGTATTATCAGAAACTGCTGGTGCCGCTGAAACAGGCGGGCGTTCATGTGTTCGTCGACACGGACGGCCTGGTGACAGACATGATCCCCTGGCTACTGAACAGCGGCATCGAGGGCGTCTATCCCCTGGAGCGGCAGGCCGGGGTGGATCTCTGCGAGCTGCGGCGGGAGTATCCGAGCCTGCTGATGATGGGCGGTTTTGATAAAATGACCATGAGCCGCGGCGAGGATGCGATGCGGCGGGAATTTGAGCGTCTTCTGCCGGTGATGCGCTCGGGCGGATATGTGCTGTCGGTGGATCATCAGACGCCGCCGGAGGTATCCTTGGATAATTACCAGATCTATATCCGGCTGCTCCGCGAATACACCGCCGGGGATAAATAAAAAAGGGGCGCGCCTGCAAGGCGCGCCCGGAAGAAAAGAGGAGGGAGAAAAGAAGGTATATGTAAATCCTCCAGGAAGGAGGCCTTGTCGATAGTCTGCCGTTCCGGCAGTAAATGGGATTTCCAAGGGATGTTATCGGTTCCCTCTTGGGATGCTTTTAGTATACCGGGTAAATGTGTCCGTAAGTTGAACCAAAACGAAAAAAACTGCAAAGGTAAAATGAACGATTTCTGAATAAGTGAAACGAGCAGGGTGTTTGCCCTGCTCGTTTCGCTTATTTTTCGGTGATGGGTTTGGCTTTTTCCTTGGTGGTTTTGGCTTTACCTTGAATTTCCGGAACAGGTGCCACCTCGTTCTTGGGAAAGTGGGTTTTGCGGTTGCTTTCGGTGCCGTGAGGATCCTTCGGATCCGGACGGCGCATGCCGGCTTTTGCCATACGTCGCTCTCCTTTGGATTACAAGTCCCCGCAGCACTGCTCCTGCTTTTCGATCAGCGCCACGCAGGTCTGCAGTTCCTCTGCCGTCTCAATGGTCACGTTCGCTTCCAGAATGCGGTTTTTAATATAGATGGGAACGTTTTCCCATTGTTCGCGCAGGGCGGGATGAATATAGGACACGATCCTCACCTGCCTTTCCTGACAGGCTTAGTATGCCCCATATCGAACCGAAACGACAGGAAATAACCGGGTTTATGCAGCGTGAAGCAACTGGAGAATATCCAGCCAGCGCTGGGTGCTGTTCGGGCTTTTGAGGACGATGGCGACGTATTCTTTGCCGGCCTTGGTCAGCGTGGCCACCATACAATGGCCGGCGGGGGAAGTGAAGCCCGATTTCAAACCGGTGACCCCCGGATAATAGTAAAGGCTCTTTTGCTGCAGCAGCTGATTGTTGTTGTTCCAGGTAACTTTTTGGCCGGACACCAGGGTGCGAGTGCTGGTGGTCATGGCGCAGATTTCGCGGATGGTGGGATGCTGAAGGGCCTCCAGCGAGATCAGCAGCAGATCGTAAGCCGTGGTATAATGATCCTCGTAATGGTAGCCGTCCGGATTGGCGAAATGGCTTTGCTCAGCGCCCAGCAGAGCCGCTTCCTCGTTCATCTTGACACAGAAAAGCGCCACCGCCTCCTTGGTGGACAGCGCCTCGTTTTCCGCGATGAGGCGGCCGATGTTTTCCGCCAGCACATAGGCCGCGTCGCAGCCGGAAACCAGCAGCAGGGCCTCGAGGGCCATCCGGTTGGTCAGCTTCATGCCCGGCTTCAGGCGCGCCGTGCTGGCGTCCCAGGCCTTCAGATTCAGTGCGTCCTGCGTGACGGTCAGCACGGTGTCCTCCGGGCAGTATTTCAGGGCCACCAGGGCGGTCAGCAGCTTGGTGGTGCTGGCCGGATACAGGGTGTCCTGGGCCCCCTTTTCAAACAGCATCCGATCGTCCGTCACATTGTACAGCAGGGCGGCGGGGGCCTGGATATCCGCCGTATTCCAACGGGTGGGGAGGGTGGGAACGGGCTTTCCGGTGGTTCCTCCTTTGGAAGCCGTTGTGACAGCCGGCAACGTGGTCGTAGTGGCGGCTGTCGTCGTGGTGACAACGGTGGTGGATGTGGCAGGCGCCGCCGTGGTGGCCCCCGCGTCCACCACCTGTCCGCCTGAGGACGCGAGGACGCCGGAGGACGAATCCTCCGGCGAAGATGCGCAGCCGGCCAGGCCGGCTGCCAATGTCAAAATCAGAAGCAGAGAGACGAGACGTTTCATGGGCGGTTCCTTCCTGTCACAGAGAGGCAGCCAGCAGCGGCTCGCAGACATTTTCCCGTCCGATATCCACCACCGTCGGGAACTGCCCGCCGAAGCGCCCGCGCAGCGCCTCCGTTCCGTGAGATACTTTATAATCCATCTCTTCCTCATAAAGAGGAATCATCTGATAAAACCGGATACAGCTTCCGTCCGGAAGGGGACAGGTCGCGGCTTCCTCCTCAAAGGTCACGGGATTTTCCAGCAGCATGCCGCACAGACGAGTGTTCTCCGCAAAAGGCTCGCCGCTGGGCACCGTATGCCCCCAGCCTAGCCAGGATTTCTCATTGCCGGGCAGGCGGGCCATGATTTTCAGCCACCGCAGCGGCCAATAGTCCGTTTCCTCATCGCTCTGCATATTCCAATCGGGCGGCAGGCAGATGACCAGTTCGGCGCGATCGAGCTTGGCCTTTTTGACGGCCTTTGGCACCCGCATCCGATGCGCGCCCATTCCCATGGTAACCAGCGTGTAGCAGTTATGCGCCTCTGACGGCGGGATGATGGCGATGTCCACATGGATATCCGGAGAAACCAGCTCGTGAAAGACCGATTCATAGGGGCCGAAATGACTTTCAATGTGATTCTCCAGGCATTCCAGATGCCGCTCAGAATACAGCTCTGGCAGCTCCTTTTTCTTATTCGTATCGCGGAAAAATCCCACGCTTCATCCTCCTCGTCTCATTGAAATAGATTTACTATAACACGCGAATCGAAAGAACCGATGAAGATTATCGGAAAATCCGCGAAAAAGCATCAAAAGGCCACCACAATACCGCCGTTGCCCACATACATGGTGGACAGGATACCGGTGGGAACCATCAGCACCTTGCCGATGGCGGGACAGGAGGCTTTCAGCTGCATTTTCAGCGATTCGGCCCGTTCCTCCGCCTGGCAGTGAGCCAGCACCATCATCACAGAGCGAGGCGGGGCCCCCGCTGTTTCCTGCCCGACGATTTCGGTCAAGCGGCGAAGAGCGTTCTGCATGCCCCGGGCTTTGGCCACCATTTTGATTTCGCCGTGCCCATCGGCCCCCAACACGGGGCAGAGGGACAGGATGGAAGCCACAATACCCGATACTTTATTCAGCCGTCCGCTTTTCACAAGGGCGCTGAGATCTTCCAGCACGAACAGGGTGCGCATGCCGGCGGCGAAGGATTCCGCCCGGCGGACCGCCGTGTCGAAATCGTTGCCCGCGTCCAGGCAGGCCTGCGCAAAAAGGGCCAGACGCGTCTCACCCGCGGAGGCGCTGGCCGAATCAAGAATGTGAATGCGCTTGCCCGGTTCGTCCTCCAGCACCAAATCCCTGGCGTTGCGCGCGGCGTTATAGGAGCCGCTGAGCTTGCTGGACAGGGTGATGACCAGACAGTCGTCCGCCCCACGTATACGGCAGGCGAAGTCCTCCGGGCCGGGGCAAGCCGAACGGGCCGCCTGACGGCTGGCCTTCATGGCGGCAATCAGTTCTTCCGGATGGGAGGTGCCGTCGTCAACAAAGGCTTGTTCTTCCACCAAAACCTGCAAAGGGGCCTTGGACAGGTCACGCAGACGCTCGTCTGTCTGCGGCCCAGTGTCGCAGCAGCTGTCAGCAATAAGTCGAATGCCCATACGTTTCCTCCGTCGCTGGGAACCGCCGCGCGTTTCTTTCAGCATACCATGCGGCCGCATCCCTGTCAAGAAAGGTCGAATGCCTTTCTTTTTTGGTTTATACGTCATTAGTGTGCAAGCCCGTCCGTTCATTATACTGGAAAAAGCGGGGATTTATGATGGCGGCTTTTTGAAAACCGTTTTTTTGCTATACTGAAAAGGACGAGGAGGGATTGGATTGCGTTATCATTCTGTGGAGCCGGCGGTGTTCCTCGAGCGGCCGAACCGATTTATCGCCCGGGTGATTTGCGGCGGCCGGGAGGAGACGGCTCATGTGAAAAACACCGGCCGCTGCCGGGAACTGCTGATTCCCGGCGCCCGCGTTTACGTGCAGCGGCATCGGAATCCGGCTCGCAAAACGGCTTTGTCCCTCATTGCGGTGGAAAAGGACGGGCGGCTTGTCAACATCGACAGCCAGGCGCCAAATGCCGTTTGGCAGGAAGCGCTTGCCGGCGGCCTGCTTCTCCCGGGAAGGCCGGAAGCGGCCGCGCTAATCCGCCGGGAGGCGGTTTTCGGCGATTCCCGCCTGGATTTTTATATCGAATGGCCCGAAGTCCGGGGGTGGATGGAGGTTAAAGGGGTGACCCTGGAGGAGCAGGGCGTCGTTCGATTCCCCGACGCGCCCACCGAACGGGGACGCAAGCATCTTCGGGAGCTTTCACGCGCCGCCCGGGAGGGCTGGTATGCGGCTGTGGTGTTTGTCATCCAGATGGAAGGCGTTTCGTACTTCACGCCGCACAGACAGATGGATCCGGCATTCGCCGACGCGCTGGAGGAGGCGGTTCGCTGCGGTGTGGCGGCGCTGGCCTACGACTGCACGGTGGAGCCGGACGGCTTGACCATCCGGAATCCGGTGGAGGTGGTGCTGTAATACGGCAGAAAAAAGTCCGCTATGGGGGACATAGCGGACTTTTTATCACGATAATGACTCATCCTTTCGCAGAGATTGGGACGTTTTGTCTGGTTTGCAAAGCAAATTCGCGCCGGGCTTCTGGCGCGAAAGGACAAAACTCCCGTTTGAAAGAAAGGCGAATGCCTTTCTTTCAAACTATTTCCACGGAAATACTGTCATCCAGCGCGAAAGCGTACAGCAGGCATTCCTTGACGGGGAGCGCCAGCGTACGGGAGAGCGCATAGGCGTAAATCCGTAGCTGCTCGATATAGCGCTCCGTCAGCTCCCGCCCGGTTTTTACCCGATCCGTTTTATAGTCCACGATGACCAAACCGCCCTGTTCCTCAAAGACACAGTCGGCAATACCCTGGATCATCAGGCTTTCTTCCGCCGCCCCGTGCGGCAGGTGTTCCGGCAGCTCTTTGTTGAACTGGCTGGCGGGCAGCGGGATGGTGAAATGCTCTTCCCGCAGGCAGCGGGGAGACGCCGCCATGCGGGCGTACAGGGAACTGGCGAAGAAGCGGCGGATTTTCGGCAAAGGGAGCACGGCGGCCTGTTCGGCCGTCAGGAAGCCTTCCGCCGTCAGGCGAGCAATCTCCTGCGTCGGCGACAGGGCGGCGCGGGAATAATCCGCGAACTGCATAAAGGTATGCAGAGCCACGCCGCGTTCCGTGGGAGAAAGGCCGGAATGACTGAGAAAGGCGGGACGGGAGGCGGCTACAAATTGCCGCCGCACGCCTTCATGCGACAGCTCCGAGGCCGCCAGCTTGGAGGGCACCTGCCCCAGCGCCGCATAGGGATAGGTATAAGCCAGCCGGCGGCGCAGGGTCTCGTATACGGCCATATCCGGCTGCACGGCGGCGATTTCTTCCACGGCGTTTTCTCCCGCGGCCGGGGCGCGGCAAACCTCCACCGACCAGGGATAGGCCGCCGGACGGATGGAGACGGCGTCGCCCCCGGCCATATCCCGCAGAATTTTACCGGAAGGGTGGCGCAGGGCGCAGGCCAACAGCCATTCGCTCATACTACGAGCCGACAAAACCGTAAAGGCAGATAGCTTGTCGTCGTCTCCTAGAGAAGCAGCCAGGCGGGACAAGAGACTGGCCGGCTGTCGAAGGGACATGACGAGGCACAGCTTCTCCTTCGCCCGGGTCATGGCCACGTACAAAACCCGCAGCTCCTCCGCACGCTCACCGTTTTGAATGGCAAGGGATACCCCTTGTCGGGGAAGTGTGTTGTATTGCCTGAGGGTGTCCGCCTACCGCCGTACCAAACCGATGCCCGCGTCAGCATGCAGCAGCAGATCGCCGCGGGTGGAATCGGGATTGAACAGCCCGCCCAGCCCGGCCAGAAAGACCACGGGAAACTCCAGACCCTTGGAATTGTGAATGCTGAGAATCCGCACCACGTTGCCGCCTTCCGACACGGTGGAGGCGGGGGCCATGTCCATCGCCTGCTGTTCCATCCGATCCAGATAGCGCACGAAAGCCGACAAGCCCCGGAAGCCGCTCTGCTCGAAACCGCGGGCATAGCCGTGGAGCAGGCGCAGATTGGCCACGCGCTGAGCGCCGTGGCGCTGGGCCGCCGCCATGGACAGCAGGCCCGTATCTTCATACAGCCGATGAATCAGCTTGTCCGCCGGCAGAGAGGCGGACAGCAGGCGATAGCGATCCATCTGGGTCAAGAAGGCCGCGCACCGGGCAGGCAAATCGCCCTTCCCGGCGCTCATGCCCCGCACCGCGACATAGAGGGGGCTGTTTTTGTCCGCCATCCGGATACGGGCGCAGTCGTCCGGCGTAAAGCCAAAGGCGGGGGAGAGCATCACGGCCAGCAGCGGCACGTCCAGAAGGGGATTGTCGATAAAGCGCAGAAGGGACACGGCGACGGCCACCTCGGGCGCGGCGAAGAAGCCGCCGGACGCCGCCGTCCATGCCGGAATGCCGCAGGCGTTCAATTCGTCGGCATAGGCCTGCGCGTGGGCGGATTTGCTGCGCAGAAGAATGCAGAAATCCCCGAACCGGGCAGGGCGCTGTCCGCCTTTATCGGTGATGGTCAGGGTGTCCAGAAGCTGGTGGATCCGACCGGCAATCAGGCGGGCTTCCGCCGCGTCCCTGGTGTCCTCCTCGGCCACTGTGCCGGTGTCCAGCACCAGCAGCTCGGTTTCGTAACCCGCCCCGTCGGAATAGGGGGCGGAGGGAACCAGCTCCTCCCGCTCATCGTAGGAAATGCCGCCTGCCTCCCGGCTCATCAGCTGCCGGAACACGAAATTGACCGCGTCGGTGACCTGCGGGCGGCTGCGGAAATTATTGCCTAGGGTAATGGCGGCGGGATAATTTTCTCCTGTAAAGTCGGGATAGGCGTCCCGTCGGCGGATGAACAGGGCGGGCATGGCCTGCCGAAAGCCATAGATGCTCTGTTTGACGTCGCCCACCATGAACAGATTGGTCTCGTCCCGGGACAGCGCGCGGAAAAGCGCGTCTTGTGCGGCGTTGGTGTCTTGATATTCGTCCACCAGGACTTCGTCAAACTGCCGGGACAGCTCCTCGGCCAGGGGGGTGCGCGTCGTTTCTCCGGTTTCTTTCTCGATGACCAGCAGCCGTAGCGCCCCGTGTTCCAAGTCGTTGAAATCCACCATCCGGCGCTTGGCCTTTTTGGCGGCATAACGGTCGCTGAAACGGCGCACCACGCCGCACAGGGCGGTTACCAGAGGATAGAGCGCCTGCCGATCCTGCCGGCATTCCGCTTCCGTTCCGCAGAGCAGGGGAGGCAGCGCCTGGATCCGTTTTTTCGCCTCGTCGCGCAGAGCCGTTACCCGCTGCTTGCGTCCCTCGTCCTCATACTTTAACAGCCGTCCGAAAGAAGAGAAGGAAAAAGCGGAGAGAGCCGCGGCGGTTTCGTCCCAGGTTCTGTGAGGCAATTCCCGGCATAAGAGGGTTATGTCCTCCCGGGCTTGCCGCAGGGCCGGGCCATAGGCCGCCGCCATTTTTTCCTCGCCGTCGGCCAGCTCGACGGCCTTGTCCAGCAGCGCGGCCGCGTACCGCAGCGTATCGAGAATCCGGGCGCGGACGGCCAGCCCCCAGATGGTTTCCGCCACAGGGGTGTCGGCGGCATAGGCCTGCTCCTGCTCTTCCAGCCAGCGATCGGGAAAGGGGTGGGACTGGATAAAGCCGTAAATGCGTTCCACCGCCTGGATGAGGCCCTTGTCATTCCGGCCGGAGCTGAGCAGAGAGGCCAGTTCTAGAAAGGCGGGCTCCTTCTCTCCGTAGCATTCCTCCAGTACCTCGGTTACCGCCTCCTGGCGCAGCAGGGCGGTTTCCGATTCCTCCGCCACCTTGAATTGGGGGGAGAGATCGAGCAGATGAAAATGCTCTCGCAGCAGGGCGCTGCAGAAACCGTGTACCGTACTGATATTGGCGCGGGGAAGAAGCATCAGCTGGCGCTGGAGCCGCAAATCCTCCGGCCGTTCGGCAATCAGGCGGGACAGCTCGGCGCTCAGCCGCTGCTTCATCTCGGCGGCGGCCGCTTTGGTGAAGGTCACGACCAGCAGGCGATCGACGTCCGTGCCGTCGGCGGGGTCGGTGATGCGGCGCACGATCCGTTCCACCAGGACGGAGGTTTTGCCGGAGCCGGCCGCGGCGGAAACCAGCAGGGTGCCGCCGCGGGCTTCGATGCATTGCCGTTGTTCCGAGGTCCATTGACGCACAGGGCGGCCTCCTTTCAGTCGGCGGTTTTGGGGACGAGCTCCTTCCAGACCTCGTCGGCGTCTTTTTCGGCGATGCGGCGTACCGGGCTGTCCGGTTCGTGACCGCACACGGCGCGGTAGTCGCACCAGGCGCAGGCATCCACGCTTCCGGCTGCCGGCAGGGCGGCCACGTCGCCCCGCCGCAGGGTGGCGGCCATCTCGCACAGCAGTTTTTCGATACGTTCCTTAAGCAGCCCGAACTGCCGCAGGGAGGCCACCGACGAACCCGCCAGATATTTCCCGCCGCTGCCGATGCGGGCCGGAATGAACAGGCCGGCGGCGTCCGCCTCCATGGCGCGGACAATTTCGGGATTATCCAGCAGCAGGCCGTTCATACGCATAGCCTTGGTGCGTTCCTTTTCCGTCACCTCGTCGTCCGCGTCTCGTCCCACCCGGACCACCGGCAGCTTGGCCGGCAGATAGAGGACGCCGGCCGGCTGGATAGGGCTGTCTTCCCGCAGGGGAACGGCGGGCTTGTCCCCGATATGGGGGCCGCCGTTCTGGCAAATCGAGAGGATGTAGATCAGCATCTGGAGATTGATGCCCTCCACCACCTCCGACAGGCGGAACTCCTTGTGGCCGGTCTTGTAATCCACCACCCGGACGTAGGAGACGCCGTCTTTTTCAAACACATCCACCCGATCCACCTGCCCATGAACTTGGATGCTGGCCCCGTCGGGCAGGGTGAGAACCAGCGGCTTGACATACTCGCCGTCCTCCTCTTCCGGACGGCCGATGGAAAGCTCGAACGCCACCGGCACGAACTGGCTCTGCGCCAGCTCGCGCACCACCTGCCACAGCAGGCTGCCGCAGGTGCGGATAAGGCGGGTGAGCAGCCAGGCGAAACGCTGGGGCTTGTTTTCCGTGCCGCCCATGACCGCGTCCACATAGTCCCGCACCCGCTGTTCCGCGTCCGCCGTCACCTGTTCCTTGCTCAAGGCGGCGTAATCCGTTTTATCCCGCACATAGGCCCGCAGCTGCGTTTCCATCACATAATGGGCCAGGGTGCCGAATTCCGCCGCGTCCAAATCCGCGGGCCGCCGCACCTTGGCCTTCAAGCCGTACTGGCAGAAATAGGCGAAACGACAGAGGTGGTATTTTTCCACGCGGGACGGGCTGAGACGCATATCGTCCCCGAAAAACCGCGCGGCCAGCTGTTCATCCGCGAAGGCCGCCGGCCGCCCTGCCGCCGCCCGCTCCATGGCGGAGATACGGGGCCGATAGGCTTCCTGCTCCTCAAAAATCTGACGGATGGCGGCCGATTCCGGCGTGGGGCGGAGGGTGCGCTCCGCCATATACGTAAAGGCGTCGGGGGCGGATTCCATCTCTGAGGCGACCCGGACGTTGGCCGTCGGCGCCTGCGGGAGAATCCGCCCAACCAGCTCCACCAGGGAGGAGGGCGTCAAGCTTTCCCCGGCCGCGTTGCCCTGCAAAAAACTGATAAACAGCCGGTCGGAGGGGGCGGACAGGGCAGTATAGGCGAAGAATCGTTCCTCCACGGCCTGCCAGTCGCTCGCGTCGGTCATGGGCAGCCCCGCCGCGATGAGCTGGCGGCGTTCGTTGTCGCTGAGAATGCCGGAAGAGGCGGGATAGGCGGGGAACACCCCTTCGTTGGCGCCGAGAATGAAGACAACGGCGGGCGCGGAAAACCGCATCCGATCGGCGCAGCCCACCTGCACCGCGTCCAGGCTTTGAGGAATGGAGCCAAGGTCGGTCACGCCGGCCACCAGGCGAAACAGCTCCAGATGGCGGTTGGGCGACAGACGAATATCGGCCAGCGCCGCGGCGAAGCGATCCAGCAGTTCCATCAGCACATCCCACAGCCGGGCGGCGCGTTCGGCCAGCGCGTGTTCCCCCGCTTCCTCCAGCCGCGTTACCTGTCCGCGCACCGCTTCGTCCGCGCGGACGGCCTGAAGATAGCGGTATACCGCCCCGGCGAACCGCCGACCGGTGGGCTTTTCGGCGCCGCACAAATCGGCCTGAAGCCGTTCCAGCGGGGCGGCGATTTCCTCCCGCCAGGCGTTGAGTTCGGCTAGCAGCTGCTGCGAGGCTTCGTCCTGGCGCACCGACAGTCCGAGGGGGTTCCAGTCCCAGGGCTGTTTCCATTTGTTTCCCCGGATACGCCACATGTACAGATAGTTTTCCAATACCGCTATCCGATCGGCGGTAAAACCGGGCAGCAGGCCGGTTTTCATCAGGCGCAGGAGATCCTCCGTATCCCAGCCGTCCACCGCCGCCCGCAGGGCGGACAGCACCAGGGTGATGAGGGGATCGGTGAGAATGTCCTCCCGCTTGTCCATGTAATAGGGAATACCGGCCTCTTCCAGCGCCACGTCCAGCAGCCCCTCATAGGCGGGCAGATTGCGGGCCACCACGGCGATGTCCCGGCAGCGCAGCCCGTCCTCCCGAAGGAGGCGGCGAATCCGCCGGGCTGTCCAGGCGCATTCTTCATAGATGTCGCCGCAGGGAACGATCGTCACCGCGTCGGCGGGCTCCTCGCTCGTGCGGGGACGGGGGGCGAAAGCCCCCTCCTCCAACAGGCGAAGGGCCTCGCTGCGGGCCCTCCGGTTTTCGGTAAGAAGGATGGGCTTGGCCACCGGAACGCCCCGCTCATAGGCCAGACTGCGCAGGCGGGAGGCCGTGCGGATGACCGGCGAGAAGAGGCCGTAGCCGCCGGAGGAATCCTCGATGCCGTCGGCGCAGAGGGCCACCGTAGTGCGCGCCGCCTTGGACATCACGCCGCCCAGCACCCGCAGCTCCTGCCCGGTGAACCCCTTGAAGGAATCCACATAGACCAGCGCCCCGTCCAGCAGGCGGCTTTCGGGCAGACGGTCGGCCAGCAGCGTCAGGCTGTCCAGCGGGTCGAGGTGGCTCTGCGCGGCCAGCGCTTCGTAGGCGTCTAGAATCAAGGCCAGCTCGGCCGTCTTTTTTTGCAGGGTGCCGTCCAGGCCGGCGGAAACCTCCTCCAGCTGATGGGGCGTGATGGCGCACTGCTTGCATTCGGACAGCAGGGACAGCACCGATTGGATATAGTCGGGAGAAGCCGCTTGCCGCCGGTAGAGCACCAGCTGCTCCGAAACCTGCTCCAGCGCCTGGCTCATCAGCAGGGCGCGGGTGGCGTCGTCCATCTGCCGCCCTGCCAGACCGCCCACCTCCCGAAAAACGGTCTCCGCCAGGCGGGTGAAGCTGAGCACCCGGATGCGTCCGGCCAGCCGGGGCCCCAGCGCTTCCAGCAGGGTGCGCTCGCTTTCAAAGGAAAACTGCTCGGGCACCAGCAGCACGAGGGTGGGAGCGTCCTGCTGCCGCGCCAGGTGCGTCAGTTCCTCGAGCACCCGCCTGGTCTTTCCCGTGCCGGATCGTCCCAGAAGCAGCTGCAGCATGACTATCCCTCCCTTCGTTGATAACCCTATCAGTATACCTTATTTTCCGACAAAAGAAAAGCGGGTGTCCGCACATTGACTTGCACCGGAAAAAATGGTAAAATAACCGGTGTTAATACGAACAGGCTTTCCCGTTATGAAAGGAAGGATCCCCATGAAATTTTGGGCACTCAGCTACAGCATCCCGGCCAACCCGTCCCGCTATCGGGTGGCGGTATGGAAGGCGCTCAAAGAATTGGGGGCGGTGTATCTTCAGCCGGCTGTCGCGGTCGTCCCCCAGCGGGAGGGGCTGCGGGAGGCGCTGCTGGCCATTCGGGAGCGTGTGCTGGCCAGCGGCGGCACCGCCGCGCTTTTATCCATGGCTTACGACAGCGAAGCGGACGAACAGACCATGCTTGGCGCGATTCAGGCCGCCAGGGAAGAAGAATATGGAGAAATCACGGCCGATGCCAGGCGGCTGCTGGCCCAGCTGAATTGGGAAGAAAGGCAGGAGACAGCCCCGCCGGACGCGGCACGCTACGCGCTGGAATGCCGCCGCCTTCGCCGCCGCTTAGCGGTCGCCGCCGCCCACGATTTTTTCGGAGCCGCGGGCGGGGAAGAGGCCGAGGCGGCCATTGCCGCGGTGGAGACGCGCCTTTCCCCGGAAACGGTGAAGCCGCCGGCTTCCCGCCCGGTGCGGCCGGCCTCCCAAGTGCGTCCGATGCCCAAAACTCCCCCGGTACCTCGGCCGGCGAAGCCCGCTCAACCCCAGGCGGAAGAAGAGACGCCGCAGCCCGACTCTCGCCGGGCCGATATGCCGGTGTTTTTGTTCTAAGGGATATGGAGGTAAAAAAAAGTTGCCGGATTTTTCCGGCAACTTTTTTGATCCCGTAAGCATCTAATGTTATAGCTCTATTCGATCACCCGGCTGGAGAAGCACGTCCGCGCCGTTCCGACGAATATACAGAGGCTGTGAGCTGGTGTTGAAGAGCTGCCCGTTTTTAGGCGTCACGCTGCGCATGGCGGTGACGTATTCGCAAATTTCGCCGTTGGTGGCGTACCAGATGTCCTCTCTCTCTGCCAGGAAAGCGCAGAGCTTTTCCATGGCCTGCCAGCGATCCATATCATCCTTATCCAGTTCGAAGGAGTGGCCCCAAATGTAGAACAGGCGAAGCTCTTCATCCGTGCTGTTCACAAAGGTGTCGGCCAGCGGCATGGCGGCTTCGTCATGATCGTGACAAGTGGGATGCCAAGCGAGAAAATTTTCCGGCAGAGCGAAAGTGTGGTGGTCTTCCACCGTGCGGGCGTATCGAATCCCCATTTCCTGCAGCAGATCCATCACATGCTCGTTATACGCGCCGCAGGGATAGGCAAAGCCGGTCACCGGCTTTTTTGTCAGTCGGCTGATCGCCGCTATATCCTCCCGAACCTGCCGGCGGATCTCCTCGTCGGGAATGTCCGTCAGGATGGGGTGAGTCAGCGTGTGGGACGCCACTTCAAAGGAGGCGTAAAGATCCCGCACCTCCCCCGCGTGCACCCGAGAAAAATTGACGGCAAAGCCGCCGTGGCTGCCGTGCTGCACCTCGTCGAAGGCGCCGGAATTCAAATTGAAGGTGGCCTTTAACCCATATTTTCGGAAAAGCGCCGCCAGGCGGCGATCCTGCAGCGTGCCGTCGTCGTAGCTGAAAGTCAGCGCTTTGGTTCGAAAGCCAGGGAAAACAATAGGCATAATATCGCTCCATTCTTCGCTTATCGATAATATTTGTAATACGCCACCACGGACTCCGTCCGCCCGGTCACCTGATTGGGCCCAGTGACGACTACGCCCTCCAGGCTCATCAGCTCGCCGCACTTGGCCAGCGCCGTGTCGCAGCGGAACACCTCCGTGCCGCTGCAGGAAATAACGATACGATCGTGCAGGGTATTGATCCGCCCTTCCTTGCCCAGGACGGTTTCCATCGGGTTGCCGTTTTCGTCGATACCGCGGCAGGTTACATAGCGGATAATGCGCCCGTCAATTTTGGCCAGAAGCTCGGTGTTGGTGTCCAGCTGCTTTTGTTTCCTGCGGGAGAACAGCCCCATATGCGCGCCGCCTTTCTTTATAAAGAGCCGCCCCGGGCCAGCCTGGCCTGGGCATCGGCGATGAATTGCCGGGCATAGCGGGGCGTACGGGCCCCACGCTCCAGCGCCCAGCGTTCCGCGGCGTCGAGTAGCGTCTGCCGCTCCACCTGCAGGCCCCGATCCTCCGCCATCTGCGCCACGATATCCAGAAAGCGCTGCTTATCCGGCAGCAGAAAGGTCAGGCTGATGCCGAAACGATCGGACAGGGAGACCGATTCCTGCACGGTGTCGGCGTGATGCACCTCGTCCCCGTCCCGATCGGCGAAGGTTTCCCGCAGCAGATGGCGACGGTTGGAGGTGGCGTAGAGAATGACGTTTTCAGGCCGGGAGGCCAGCCCGCCTTCCAGCACAGCCTTCAAGGCGCCGAAGTTATCGTCGTCTCTGGAAAAAGACAGGTCGTCGATGAAAATGATGAACTTCATGGGCAGCCCCGACAGATAGCCTGTCAAATCGGGCAGCTGGCGCAGGTACTCCTTGGGCACCTCGATCATGCGCAGGCCCATAGGGGCGTATTCGTTGAGCAGGGCCTTGACGGTGGAGGATTTGCCGGTGCCCCGATCGCCGTACAGCAGCATGTTATTGGCCTCGAATCCGTTGAGGAAAGCCAGGGTATTGTCCACTGCGATTTGCCGCTGGTATTCGTAGCTTTTCAGCTGCGACAGGCGGATGGGATCCGGATGCTCCACTGGCAGCAAAGCGCCGTCCCGCCAGAGAAAAGCGATATGGCTGACGAACCGGCCGCAGCCGTGGGCTTTGTGATAGGCGGCAAGCGTCTCGGGCGAGCCGCCCCAGGGCCGCTCCATGGGGGCGGGGGCCGGCGCCGAGCCCCAGCGCGGCAGGGAAGCGATTGCCGGTTCTTCCCAAATGGACGCGAGTTCCTCCGCCGTCACCTGGGCGGCGCGGTACAGGACGCGCAGATCCCGCAGGGCCGCCGCTTCCAGCAAAGGAGCCGCTGCCTCACCCGCGGAAAGCGCGGCGGAAAAGGCGTTATCGTCCCGCAGCACCTCCTCGGCCACGGCGGCGGGAAGGCTGTCCAGCCGCCCGGTCTGCGCCAGCGTGGAGCACAAGGCGCCCCAGCTCTCGCAAAGCTTAGCGGGATCTTCTCCGACCGCCGCTTCCATCAGCTTCAGCAGCGCGGCGGATACCGGTTGGACGAGCACTTTTCGATAGACTGAGACGCCCAGCAGCTCCAGCCGCAGACGCCGCAGATCCTCGGGGGATTTTAAAGAAGGTATTGACATCAACCAAGACTCCTATCATAATAAGCAGAGCAAGCTTTTTCCAGCGGGGAAATCCCTGCTATTGTAACCCCAAAGCCGTCGGGCTGTCAATTCTTTTTCCCGTTCATCGTTTCTTAACATCCATCTGGTATTCTGATTAAAATATACGTAAAATTGTCGATTTATGTCAGAAAGGGTTTTCTATGCGACATACTCCTCCTTCTCATAAAAAAAGAACCAGAAAACTGCTGCCGGTTCCGGTGGTCGCGCTCATCGACGTGGTGGCCGCCGGCGCCTGCCTGTGTATATTTTCCCTGTTTCACCATGTACTGCCGCGGGTGAGCGACTTCCAGGGGACCCCGATCAGCCGTCCGCCCGTTTCGGACGGAGCCGGCGCCTCCTCATCCCCGTCCTCCACCGATGCCACCCAGCCGCCTTCCCCCACGGGCTGGGCCGCCAAATGGCCAGATAAGTTCTCCGACACGGTGGTGAAAACGGCAAACAGCTACCGCAGCAAGGATGTGTCCGTGGAGATTCAGCGGGTGGAGGAAAACGGCGTTGTTTATTTTGTCACCGACATTTATGTGAACAGCATCGACAATCTGCGCGCCGGTCTGGCGAAGGATAAGTTCGGCCAGGGGCTGCGCGAGAGCGTACAATCCATGAGCCAGAGGCTGAACGCTATCGTGGCCATCAATGGCGATTACTACGGCAACCGCACCATAGGCCCGGTGGTGCGCAACGGCATCCTGTATCGGGAATCGCCGTTCGAGGATGCGTGTGTGCTTTACAGCGACGGGGTGATGGAAACTTACGCCGCCGAAGAGCTGGACATGGAAGCGGCCAAGCAGCGGGGAGCTTATCAGATATGGAGCTTTGGACCGCAGCTGCTGGACAAGAACGGCAAGGCTTTTGCCACCAGCGAGGATTTCGTTTCCACCGTCAAGGGGGCCAATCCCCGCTCGGCCATCGGCTATTACGAGCCCGGTCATTACTGCACGGTGCTGGTGGAGGGGCGGCAGGCCGGGTATTCCAAGGGAATGTCCATGGTGCAGCTCTCGCAGCTATTCGAATCTCTCGGCTGCAAAGCCGCGTACAATTTCGACGGCGGGCAATCGTCGGTGATGACCTTTATGGGCGAGGTATACAACCAGCCCGCCAACGGCGGGCGTTCCAACAGCGACATGTTTTATGTCGCGGAGCTCGAATAGAGAGGGGAGGAGCATCCATGCGGATTTTTCGAAAGCTGCTGCCCCATGCGGGCATCATTCTGGCGCTGATGTTCATCACCTTTTTTATCGTGGACAAATTCAACGGCGCCATGAATTTTATCAATAACGATATTTCCAAGGCGTTGCTGCTGCTGTTTGCCTTGGTATCCATTGCCAACTCTTGCTTCGTGATCCATCAGAACCGCAAGCAGTTTCGCGCCCGGCAGGAGCGGGAGACGCGCCGAGACGGCCGGACGGAGGAATAAGGCGGCGGGCACTGGGAAACCCTAAAAGGAAGTCTGGGAGAGTGACGGAATGGACATGGTTAAGTTTGTGATTTTCGGCGCGATCGTCGGGGTGGCCAACATTATCCCCGGCGTCAGCGGCGGCACCATGGCGGTGATCCTGAAGATATACGATCGCCTCATCGAGACGCTGAGCCTGAAAAATGTAAAAAAGAATTTGCCCTTCATCATTCCGCTGGGCATCGGCGCGGCCGTGGGGATCGTCTTGTTCAGCAAGGCCATCGAGTTCTTGCTCGGGAATTATCCCATGGCCACCAATTTTACCTTTATGGGGCTGATTCTCGGCAGTATTCCGATGATTTTCCAGCGGGCCAGGGGCGAGAAAATGGAGGCCAAGGGAATGGTTTCCTTCCTGGTGGCGCTGGTGGTCATGGTGGTCATCGCGCTGCTCAAGCCCGCTGAATCGAACGCGGTACTGGCGCTGACCCCATTAAATCTGCTGATTTTGTTCGGCGCGTCGGCTATCAGTACCTTTGCCATGATTCTGCCCGGCATCAGCGGCTCCTTCGTCATGCTCGTTTTGGGCGTGTACACCACGGTGCTCACCTCCATCTCCGGCGTGTTTACCTGGCCTATCGACGGCGCGACTTGGCACTGTGTCGGGATGCTGATTCCGGTGGGGCTCGGCTGCATCGTCGGTCTGATTTTTGGCTCCAAGCTGGTGGATGTCCTGATCCGCAAGCAGCCGCAGGCCACCTATTTCGCCATTCTCGGCCTGGTGGTGGGGTCGCTGCTGGCTGTTTTCCCCAAGGATTCTCTGGCGCTGACACTGGAACTGCCCATCGGGCTGGTTCTGCTGGCGGGAGCGGCTTTCGGCGCCTACAAGTTTTCGAAAACCTGACAAGACTTGACATTTTCCGGCGGTGTGGTATCCTACCGGAGGACATACGATCGGTATGGCTTCCGGCGCGGTATCGCACCGCCGATTTCCAAGCGGGAGGGCGGCCCCCTTGAATCGCTACAAGCAGCTGTTTTCCAACACCGTGATACTGGCTATCGGCACCTTCAGCTCCAAGCTGCTGGTGTTTGTTCTCATGCCGCTGTATACCCGCGTACTGACACAGGATCAGTACGGCATTGTCGACCTGTTGGTGCAGACGGGCAATTTTTTAATTCCGCTGGTGTCGGTGGGAATTACCAACGCCGTGATGCGCTTCGGTATGGATGGAGAAACGGACAAGCGTTCGGTGTTCACCACGGGCCTAGCCGCCATACTGATTGGCTTCGGGATATTTGTTCTCTGCGCCCCGCTGATGAACAAGCTGACCGACATTTTCCCCGCCATGAAGGGAAATGTGCTGTATATTTATCTGTTTGTCCTCTGCTCCATGCTGCGCAGCCTCAGCGCGCAGTTTGTCAAGGCCAAGCAGATGGTCAAGCTGTACGCCTTAAGCGGCGTGCTGGGGACGGCCACCACCCTGCTGTTCGATATCCTGTTCCTGGTGGTGTTCAAATGGGGCGTCACGGGCTACATCATGGCCATGATTTGCTCGGATTTCCTGTCGCTGCTGTTTCTGTTTATCAGTGCGCGGCTGCATCGGTATATTCGCCTGTCTTACCTGAAACGGGACGCGGTGTCCAATATGCTCCGCTATGCGCTGCCAATGATTCCTACCAACGCCTTTTGGTGGATCACCGATTTGTCCGACCGGTATATTCTGACCTATTTCAAGGGTGAGGGGGCCAACGGCCTCTATGCCGTGTCCTATAAAATCCCGACCATCATGATCCTTCTCGTGGGTATATTCATGGACGCGTGGCAGATTTCCATTCTGACTGAAACCAGCCGCTTGGCCCGGCAGAAATTTTTTGCCCGGGTCTTCTCCATGTATCAGTCGGTGGTGTTTGTTTCCGCGTCCGGTCTGATCGTGTTTGCCAAGGTGATTACCAGGATCCTAGTTTCCAGCGGTTTCTATGAATCCTGGCAGTATATCCCGATGCTGATTCTGGCCACCTGCTTTTCCTGCTTCGTGACCTTTTTCGGCACCATCTACGTGGTGGAGAAAAAGAGCATTTCCACTCTCGTCACCACCATTCTCGGCGCGGTGCTCAATATTATAGGCAATTTCCTCTTAATTCCCAAAATGGGGGCGCAGGGGGCGGCGCTGTCCACCTGCATCAGCTATGCGGCGGTTTTCCTTATCCGGGTGGTGCATACCCACTCGCTAATCCCCTTCCAGTGGAATGTGGCCCGTTTTGGCTTGAATTTTCTGATTGTATCCCTGCAAAGCTGGATCCTGGTGGCGGAAACGCCCTTGTGGATTCTGTGGGAAGCCCTGCTGCTACTGGTGGTGCTGGCTGTCAATTTCAAGACCCTGCTGCGCAGCGTCAAACGCGTCCTATCCCATGGATAACAAACCCGCCGTCCTTTTAAGGGATGGCGGGTTTGCTTTTAGAAGGGTTCTACGGCTGTTTATAGCGGGAGGGGGATACACCCGTGTGCTTTTTAAAAATCCGGCTGAAATACAGGGGGTTGGGATAGCCGGTCAAATCCGCCACCTCGCTGACGTTGTAGTTGGTGGTGGCCAGCAGCTCCCGGGCCTTGTTGATGCGAATATCGGTCAGATACTGCTGAGGGGACAGACCGGTCTGCCGATGAAACAGCCGGGTAAACCAGCAGGGACTCATGCCGAAACCACGGGCGATCTCGGCTATTTCCAAAGGCTCGTGGAATCGGGCGTGGAACAGGCGGATGGCCTCCTCCACCTGCTCGTCCCGCTTGGGGAAATGGCTTGCTTCCGCCTGGCGGGACATCAGGGTAAACAGCTGCAGACAATACAGGGCGGTCATCTGCGTATGATGCTCCCGCCGCAGCTGCAGCTCTTGGATCATTTGCTCAAACAGACGGGTGTATTCGATATGTTCCCCCACCGCGCGGATGGGTTCGCCGCCAAAGCCCAGGCTGTCCAGCCATTCCGCCGCATCTCGTCCTGAGAAGTGAACCCAGTAAATTTCCTGCATGCTTTCCGCTTTATAGGTGTATCGCTGGGACTCGCCCGGCCGGTACAAAACCGTGTGGCCTTCCAGGAGAACACGCTCCTTTTCCTTTAGCCAGAAGTGGGCGGTTCCCCCCGCGATATACAGCAGCTGGTAGTCGGGCCGGCCCGCGGGGCGGGAAGTGATGAGATATTCCTCCCGGCTGAGTCGAAAATGGCCGCAGCTGGAGATGACGATAGGCGCCCGATCGTCCACGATGGGAATTTCACTGCTGGGGCCCAGATATCCTGAAATGTTCAGCATGACGGCACCACCTTTCCAATAAAGGGTTTTCTCTCTAGTCAGTATAGCGCCGGCGAGACGTCCTGTAAAGAGCGATCGTATCGATTTGTGCATATTCTGAACAAGTCCGGTCATTGGCAGAACCGCCCGCGCCAGTATAATGAAGAAAAATCCCTTACTTGATTGGAGTGGTGAATTGTGATCGTCGAGAAGTATTTTGAAGATCCCCAGCGCCTGCACATAGGCACCATGCCGCCGCGCGCCTACTATGTACCCTGTGCCAGCGGAGAAGAAGCGTGCGCGGACGACGCCCGCGCCGCTTCCAGCCGTTTTCAGCTGCTGAACGGAGACTGGGATTTCCGCTATTACGCCAGCATTCACGACGTGAAAGAGCCTTTCTGGGAGTCGGACGCGCCTTGGCGTACCAGCCGGCTCATTCCGGTGCCTTCGGTCTGGCAGACGCAGGGCTACGATAGGCCGCAGTATACCAACACCCGCTATCCGTTTCCCTGCGATCCGCCATATGTTCCCCACGACAATCCCTGCGGCATTTACCGCCGCGCCTTTGAACTGCCGGAGACGCCGGCGGACTACCGGCATTATCTGAATTTCGAAGGGGTGGACTCCTGCTTCTACGTCTGGATGAACGGTCGTTTTATCGGCTATTCCCAGGTGTCCCACGCCACGAGCGAATTCGATGTCACCGATGCGCTGCGGCCCGGACATAATGAGTTGACCGTCCTCGTCCTCAAATGGTGCGACGGCAGTTATCTGGAGGATCAGGACAAATTCCGGATGTCCGGCATTTTCCGGGATGTCTACCTGCTTCGCCGCCCCGCTGCCCATATCCGGGATTTCACCATTACCACGCCGCTGTCCGATGGGTATACCCGCGGCGATGTGCAGGTTTCCCTGGAATTTCTGGGGGGTCCTCTGCCGGTGACGTATACCCTTAGTGCGCCGGACGGCTCGCTGTTGGGGCAGGGGCAGTGCACTGGGACGGCGCTCCACATTCCTGTGGAGCATCCCCGCCTTTGGAACGCGGAGCAGCCGCAGCTGTATACGCTTTTGTTGGAAACGGGAGAGGAAGCCCTGGCAGTTCGCGTGGGTCTGCGGGAGATTGTCGCTCGGGAAGGGGTTATCTACTTAAACGGGCAACGCGTGAAGTTCCGCGGAGTCAATCGCCACGATAGCAGCCCGTTTGACGGCCCCGCCGTTTCGAAGGAGCATATGGTGCGGGATTTGGCCTTGATGAAGCAGCACAATATCAACGCCATCCGCACCTCGCATTATCCGAACGCCCCCATTTTTGTCGAGTTGTGCGATCGGTACGGCTTCTATGTGATTGACGAGGCGGATCAGGAATGCCATGGCACCATCAACCAATATGGCGAGGATGCCTGCTTCCCGCAAATGCCCCACGACGAGCGATTCCGGGAGGCCTTTGTGGATAGGGCCAGACTGCTGTATACCCGCGATAAAAACCACCCTTCCGTCGTGGTATGGTCGATGGGCAACGAGTCGGGTTACGGTCCCAACACCGAAGCGGAGCTGGCCTATATCAAGAGCGTGGACAGCACCCGCTTGACCCATTACGAATCGCAGCATTATACTCTGGAAGGCTATCCGGCGGATTTTTCCAACCTGGATATCGACAGCAACATGTATCCGACCATCGAGTCCATTCAGGAAAGGTTTCGGGAATGGAACGCAAAGGATAAAGGGGATCGGAAGCCCTATGTGCTCTGCGAGTTCAGCCACGCCATGGGCAACGGCCCGGGCGATTTAGAGGACTACATGGAGCTTATCCAGGCGCACGACGGGTTCGTAGGCGCGTTTGTGTGGGAATGGTGCGATCATGCCCTCTATATGGGGAGGGACGCCAACGGTCGGGAACAATATTATTACGGCGGCGATTTTGGCGAATTCCCCCACGACGGCAATTTCTGCATGGACGGCCTGGTCTATCCCGATCGTCGGGTGCATACCGGCCTGCTGGAGTATAAAAACGTGCTGCGGCCCGCCCGGATCCGGAAAACAGAGGAGGGCGGCTATGCCCTGGAAAATCGCTTGGACTTCACCAATCTGAAAGATCTGCTGTCACTGGAATGGGAAGTGACCCGGGAGGGCGTCCGGGTAAGCGGCGGCCGGGTGGACAGCGCCGCGCTGGATGTACCGCCGCATGAGGAACGGCCGCTTCCGGTGTCCATTCCTGTTCCGGCGGATGGCCGCTGCTATGTGACCTTTACCCTGGTGCAGGAAGGGGACCGCCCCTTTACGCCGGCCGGGCATGTGCTCGGGTTCGAGCAAATTGAGCTGCGCCCCTTCGTGCCGGCCGTGTTCGCCCCCGCTCCCGGGACAATCCGCGTGGAGGAAACCGACGAGGAGGCGACCCTTACCGGCGTGGGTTTCCGCTATGTCTACAATAAGCTGACCGGCTTGTTCGATTCCCTGGTGGTGGAAAACTGTTCCCTGCTGGAAAAGCCGATGACCTATAACCTGTGGCGGGCCCCTACCGATAACGATCGGAATGTCCGGCATCATTGGCAGGCATGCGGCTACGACCGCACGGTGTCCCACGCCTATGAAACGCAGGTAGGATGGGACGGGGATAGCGTTGTTATCCATTCCGTGCTGAGCATTTCCGCCGTCTATCTGCAGCGGATTCTGGATATCGAGGCCTTCTGGACGGTGGATGGGGCCGGCCGCGTTGCCTGCCGTTTCGAGGTGAAAAAGAACCCGCACACGCCTTTCCTTCCCCGGTTCGGCCTGCGGCTGTTCCTGCCGGCGAGAATGGAGCAGGTGACGTATCTGGGGCGCGGCCCGGTGGAAAGCTATCGGGACAAGCGCTGGGCCAGCACGGTGGGGCTGTATACCTCTCACGTCCGGGATATGCACGAGGACTATATCAAGCCGCAGGAAAACGGCAGTCACTGCTCCTGCTCTTTCATGCATGTGACGGGGCCGGACGGCGGCCTGCGGGCCGATTCCCTGGCGGAGCCGTTCGGGTTCAATGCGTCTGCCTACACCCAAGAGGCGCTGACCGCCGCGGCGCATAACTTCGAGCTTCAGGAAAGCGGCTATACCGTTCTTTGCCTGGATTACGCCCAGAGCGGTATAGGTTCCAACAGCTGCGGCCCCGTTTTAACGCCGCGCCACCAGCTGAACGACGACGCCTTTACCTTCCAGCTGCTGTTGACCCCGCTAATGAAATAAAACCACAAAAAAGCGCAGCCATCAGCAATGACGGCTGCGCTTTTTCGCGGAATCAATCGTTGTGTTCGAGGATTTCTTCCCGATCCCGGAAGAACAGGGAAATACACCAGATACCAGCCAGGGCGACAAGGGTGTAAATCACACGGCTGACGGCGGAACCCGCGCCGCCGAAGGCCCACGCCACTATGTCGAACTGGAATAAGCCGATGCTGCCCCAGTTGAGCGCTCCGATGACAACCAGGATCAAAGCCAGTCTGTCCAGCATGAAACGTCCATCCTTTCTTTATCAAGCATTCGCTCCATTTTCCAGGAGTTGTGAAAAATATTGCGGGCAGAGACAGGTCTCCGCATCGCTTAGTATGGCCGGACGGGAAAAAAATATGCGCGGGGAAATGCAAAATTTTTATGTCCGCCCGCCGGATTCCTTTCGAATCAATGAAGAACCGATGACAATTTTCTTGAGAGTTCCGCATAATTATGAAGAGGCGGTGAATTCGTAGCCAAAACACTTGAAAAAAGCGGCGCGTTTGGGTATTCTATTGGATGCAGGCCTTCGGTTCAATTAGCAGCGGAGGCTGCAGAGAAAGGACGGACGAAATTATGAAAAAAAGTACCATGGCCATTCTCTCGGTAGTGGTTGTTGTGGTTCTTCTGATTATTGGCGTCATTGGCTGGGGCGTTTCGGCCAACAACAAATTCGCCGTTTTGGACGAGAGTATCAGTGCGGCGGAAAGCACCATTCAAACACAACTGCAGCGCCGGGCGGATCTCATCCCCAATTTGGTGAATACAGTGAAGGGCTATGCGCAGCATGAAGAGGACATATATACCGCCCTGGCCGACGCACGCGCCAAACTGGCCGGCGCGACGGACACGGCCGCCAAACTGGAGGCCGACGGGGAACTGTCCGCGGCGCTCTCTCGGCTGATGGTCGTGGTGGAAAATTATCCGGATTTGAAAGCCAGCGAGAATTTCAAAGATTTGCAGACACAGCTGGAAGGAACCGAAAACCGTATTACGAGAGCCCGGCAGGAATACAACGAGGCCGTCAAAGAGTATAACGCCGCTATCCGGCGATTCCCGGGCTCGGTGGTGGCCTCCCTGTTCGGCTATGATAAGAAGGCGTATTTCCAGGCCTCGGAGGGCTCGCAGAGCAATCCGCAGGTGAATTTCGATTGATAAGCCTATGGGGCCTTTGATGAGAATGGATGGTTAGGATGAGGAGTGGCGGAGGCATGCGCCTGCTTGCGGCGGCGGGGCTGAGCCTGGTCTTATTTGCCGGCACCGCCCTGCCGGCTGCTGCTGCGGAAGCGTTTGAGCCCACCGATCGGTTTTTTGTCAATGATTTTGCCGATGTGCTGTCGGCCCAGGCAGAAGACGAGATGTATAATCTGGGCAAGCAGTTGTTTGCCCGCTCGGAAGCCCAGGTGGTGGCGGTGACCGTTCCCTCCATGGATGGGGAAGAGGTGCGCGATTTTGCCTATGAACTGGCCAACCGCTGGGGCATCGGCAAAGAAAAAGAGGATACCGGCGTGCTTCTCCTGCTGGCCATGGACGAGCGGCAGGTGACCATCGAAGTGGGAAAGGGGCTGGAAGGCGGCATCCCGGATATTAAGGCAGGCCGCATTCTGGATACGTATGCCACGCCCAAATTCAAAGAGGGCGATTATTCCGGCGGCATGCTGGACGCCTATCGTTCCTTGGTCAACGAGGTGATGATCGAACTTGGCCTGGAGCCGGACGCCAGCTATACGCCGATCGATGACGTGGTGCACGAAAACGACGACGGCGGCACTGTCTTTATTGTTATCCTGGTGGCTCTGGTTATCCTGTGCGGCTTCTTTTTCGGCCGTCCGGGCCGCAGGGGCGGTCCGCCTGTCATCTTTTGGCACTCGGGCCGCGGCGGCCATGGCGGCGGTTTTGGAGGCGGCTTCGGCGGCGGAGGCGGATTTTCGGGCGGCGGTTCGCGCAGCGGCGGCTCGACGGGTTCGAGTTCGCGCGGCCGATAGGGTGTCCGCTTTGATTGTCAAACGAAAACACGAGCATTATGAAACGTTCGATTCTGACGGCCGGCGCCGTGCTCCTGCTCTGCGGGAAGCTCGCGGCGCAGACCCCCCCCCAATACGAGTTCGGCGGACTGGCGATGAGCGCCGACGCCCTGTCCACTGCCGATCTGTTCTCGCTTTCGCAGCAGAGTTTCAATTTCGGCACGGCGCGGTCGATGGCCATGGGCGGCGCGTTCACGTCGCTGGGGGCCGACCAGGCTTCGATGGTCATCAATCCGGCCGGCCTGGGCATGTATAACCGCGGCGAAATCGCCGTAACGCCGATGATGACCTTTTCGCGGGCCGAAACGCCCGCGGGTCTGACGCCCTCGGGGGCCATGCCTTTCCGGAGCAACGGAAAGAACCGCTTCGCCTTGGGCAATATCGGCGGGGTCTTCAACGTGTACGAGGGGACCGGGCGGCTGCTGAGCGTGAATTTCGGCGTCGGCTACAACCGGCTGGCCGACTACAATTACAGCTATTCGTTCGAGTTCGCAGGCAGCAACCGGACCTCCTCCATCGCCGACGCCTTCGCCGTGCAGCTCGAGGCGGGCGGCGCCTATGTGGACGACAACGGCACGATCGCCATGAAGCGGGACGGCTGGACGGCCACCGACTGGCGGATCGACCCCTTCTTCTGGCCTGCCGTGGGAGCCTACAAGACCTATCTGGTGGATTACGACCGGACCGACAAGCTGTGGTATCCCGGAGAGATCGGCGATAACGCCACGGTGAACGGCGGCGCTTCGGTGCGGAGCATCGGATCGGCCGGCGAGTTCGATATCTCGATGGGCGCCAATCTGAACAACAAGCTCTATTTCGGCTTCACGCTCGGAATACAGAGCATCTACCAGAAGAAGAGCATCTATTACGGGGAGGGGTATAACTACGGCGGCGGCAACGGTTACAACCTCGACCAGGGCGGCGAGTATGCGGTCGATCGCAACGGCAATCCGCTTGCGAATGTCATGCAGTCGATGGGAATGACGCAGACGGCGACCGTGGAGGGCGCGGGCGTCAATTTCAAGCTCGGCGTCGTTTACAGTCCGGTTCCGAATCTGCGGCTGGGCATGGCGTTCCATACGCCGACGTTCTATTCGCTCGACAGGCGCTACGGGATGTCGATGTCCACCGCCTCGATCGGCGCCACGTCCGAGACCGATCCGCGTCCGCACGACTACACGTCGGACACCGCTTCGGACATTCTGGAGGACTCGGGCGACTCGGGCTGGGAGTTCGTCTCGCCTTCGCGCCTGATGTTCGGCGCCTCCTACACGTTCGGCGACGTGGCGATCGTGTCGGTCGATTACGAGCGGGACTGGTACAACGGCATCCGCGTGAAGAACATGCCCTATCTGGCTTACGGGCCCGCGGCGTCGGACTTCAAGCAGGACATGAAGTACTATTTCAAGGGGTCGAACACCGTGCGCGCCGGCGTGGAGGTGCGGCCGCTGCCGATGCTCTCCGTGCGCGCAGGATTCGGATACAACGGTTCGATGCTGCGCGACGAGCGGACGATCCTCTCCTCTCCGGCGGTCGCCGAGACGACCTACTACACGGCCGGTCTGGGTTTCTCGCTCTCGCGGTCGGTTTACCTCGACGTGGCCTACTGCTACGTGAAGGACACGACGACGCCCTACATGCTCTTCTACGGCAACCGGTATGCGGACGATGAGGCGAAGACGGAGATTTACCAGAGCGAGGTCTATACCACCGACTTCACGCGTCACAACGTGGCGCTGACGCTCGGTTTCAGGTTCTGAGGCGGGAAACGCAGGGTTCCGCTGCCGGGGGTCCGTCCGCTGAGGGCGGACCTTCGTTTCGGAGGGCGGTCTGCGATCGGCGGCGGAGACGGCCGGCGTGGAAATCGTCCGATTTTTTTACTATATTTGCAGTCCGGAACAAACGCAGAAACGAAATAGTTATGGCAAAGGAGCTCAAAGACCTCACCAAGTCGGACGAGAACTACTCGCAGTGGTACAACGACCTGGTGGTGAAAGCCGGGCTGGCGGAAAACTCCGCCGTCCGCGGTTGCATGGTCATCAAACCCTACGGCTACGCCATCTGGGAGAAGATGCACGATGCGCTGGACAAGATGTTCAAGGAGACGGGACACCAGAACGCCTACTTCCCGCTCTTCATTCCCAAGTCCTTCTTCTCGAAGGAGGCGCACCACGTCGAGGGCTTCGCCAAGGAGTGCGCCGTGGTGACGCACTACCGTCTGAAGAACGATTCCGAGGGCAAGGGGGTCGTCGTGGACCCCGATGCGAAGCTCGAGGAGGAGCTGATCGTGCGGCCGACGTCGGAGACGATCATCTGGAATACGTACAAGAACTGGATCCAGTCCTACCGCGACCTGCCCATCCTCTGCAACCAGTGGGCCAACGTCGTGCGGTGGGAGATGCGCACGCGCCTGTTCCTGCGCACGGCCGAGTTCCTCTGGCAGGAGGGCCATACGGCGCACGCCACGCGCGAGGAGGCCGTGGAGGAGGCCACGAAGATGATCCACGTCTATCGGCGCTTCGCCGAGGAGTGGATGTCGCTGCCGGTGGTCGTGGGCCACAAGTCGCCCAACGAGCGCTTCGCCGGAGCGGAGGACACGCTCACGATCGAGGCGCTGATGCAGGACGGCAAGGCGCTTCAGAGCGGAACCTCCCATTTCCTTGCGCAGAACTTCGCCAAGGCGTTCGACGTGCAGTTCACCAGCCGGGAAGGCAAGCTCGAATACGTTTGGGCGACTTCGTGGGGCGTTTCCACCCGTCTGATGGGCGCGCTCATTATGGCGCACTCCGATAACAACGGCTTGGTGCTTCCGCCCAAGCTGGCTCCGATCCAGGTCGTGATGATTCCTATCTATAAAGGAACCGAGGAGCTGGAGCGGATCGCCGGGCAGCTTGAAGGCCTGGCTGCCGAGTTGAAAAAGCGGGGAATCAGCGTCAAGATCGATACGCGCGATAACGTGCGCACGGGCTTCAAGTTCGCCGAATACGAGCTCAAGGGCGTTCCGGTTCGTTTGGCGATGGGACCGCGCGATCTGGCGGGCAGCACGATCGAGCTGTTCCGTCGCGATACGCTGAGCAAGGAGACCGTTCCGCAAGAGGGCCTGGCCGACCGGGTGGAAGGATTGCTCGACGAGATTCAGGCCAATATCTATGCGAAGGCCCTGCGTTTCCGCGACAGCATGATTACCCGGGTCGACACGTACGACGAGTTCAAGCGTGTGCTCGACGAGAAGGGCGGTTTCATTCTGGCGCATTGGGACGGGACGCCCGAGACCGAGGAGCTGATCAAAGCCGAAACCAAGGCTACGATCCGTTGCATTCCTGTCGATGCTCCGGCCGAAGAAGGCGTCTGCATCGTCAGCGGCAAGCCGTCCCACCGCCGGGTGCTGTTCGCCCGGTCCTATTGATTGAGCGGCTGATTGCCTCTCTTGATGTTTCCACGGTACGGATCGGAGAGCCGATCCGTACCGTGTCTTTTTATAGCTTCTGTGTCGGGCGCCTCTTCGTCTGCGACTTCTTCGTGATATTCCGGTTTGCCGATTCGGAAAAGGACACGTCTCCGCCGGTCGGTATGAGCGCGTCGTATTCGGGTGCGGGCCGATCCTTTGAGCTTTGTCCGATCCGCGGTTTTCGGGCCGTTTTTGTTTCCGTTTCCGGATGACGTAAAGCGATCTTTCGTATAGAGCGGGTCGATTCCGGACATTTTCTCCTCACTTTTCGTGGATTCGGCCCGTCGGTCCACTCCGTTTTCGGAGTCTCGATAAGAAGCGTTCGCCGAATTTTTTGTAAACGGGGTCTTTGTTTGTTTTCGGGGGCAAGTTTTGCGCAGGATATGAGATTTGGCAGTTTCTATCTGTTAATCAGTGATTTGTTCGGGATCGTGCGCAGGAACTTGTAGTATGAGAACGGGAAAAATGCACGAAAATCGCAAAAAAAGTTCCCGAAAATTTGGAGAGTCCGAAAAAGTCCCTACATTTGCACCCGCTAAACGAAAGCAACACGGTTTAGCGGGCAAGTTCTTAAAATGAGGTTCGCGAATTTTTCTCTGAAAAATTTGGAAGTTAAGATAACTTCTCTTATCTTTGCAGTCCGATTCGCTCAGAATTCCGAGCGATTTTTTTAGCGACTTTTGCGAACGTTTTAGAACGTGAAATAGGTTCTTTGAATTACTGGTATTGTTTGAGAAAAACAAGTAAAGTGCAGTATTTATCAATTCCTTTAAAGGAAACTTAAGTAGTCAGGACTCTAAAATCTTTATAATTTTTTTTTACAATGGAGAGTTTGATCCTGGCTCAGGATGAACGCTAGCGGCAGGCCTAACAC